>ERZ1034920.64-NODE-64-length-75560-cov-173.206264_pt1 | contig 75560 bp, 120 predicted proteins | sample MGYA00520688_ERZ1034920 | MGnify/ENA primary metagenome ERZ1034920 (study PRJEB33766, sample SAMN09781785) | gut metagenome | biome: gut microbiome | host: Homo sapiens | place: Madagascar | study: EMG produced TPA metagenomics assembly of the PRJNA485056 data... | reverse complement strand
AAGCTGAAATGCAAGGGTAGCAACTGTAAGAAAGAGTTTGAGGTGAATGTATGAGAATTGTGGTTAAAAGAATTCCGATTGAGATCATCGAACTTGGAATAGAAACATATGCGCAGATTGATATCGAGGGAATTCTTCTTACATCTTATCCGCCAATTACAAAGACCGTTTTAAAATTTTATACTGAGTACACTGCATTTGAATTCCAAAAGGAATATTCAGTAAAAATAAAAAATGATGATATGGTCATAAAATGTTATACTGGATTAATTTCAAATATTCTAATTCAAAAAGATGCAGGAGAAAGAACTGCTGTTGAATGGTATCAGGTTATATGCGATTCGGAGGTGCATGATGAAAATAATCCTTTGACTTGTTATATAAACCCACCTTATCCACAAACAAAACTTGATAAAACTATAAAAAGAATCAATGAATCACAGAAATTTGATTCAGTATTCAAAATTGACATTGATGAATTTTTTGAGCGACATACCAGAAGGGAATTGGCACATATCGCACATGAAATTATCAATTATTTGGAGGAACCAGATGAACATAAAACGGATTAAATGCATTTTGACAGGTGGATGCAAATTCAAAAGTTCAGATACGGAATCGAAATGTAATGACAAAGAAAAGACTTGCAAAATTACAGAAACTTGCTACAAATGCGGAAAGAAGTACACAGCGGTATTTACTTACAAACAATTAGGGATTCCAGATTGAGGTGAATACATGAAAAAATATGGGGTAGTGAATTATCCAATTAAGATTATTGATGAAAAAATCATTAATGTGCTAGCTGATATTGAAGTACATCACGAAGAAGATAGACGAATTATTTTTGTACAATGTGTCACGAAGTACATTGAGATTCCAGAAGAATGCATTCTTGAAATTGGATGCCTTAAGAGGAAATTTAAAATTATTCATATTGATTCGGCTACATCAGAGTTTGGAATCTACAAACTAAAATTCTTTTTTGAACGAGTAGAAGATATAAACGAAAAAGACGAGTGGTGGGATTCACTTAGAAGCATTGTGAGGTGAATTTATGAAAGTATATCTGGTTTACGGAGATGTCCATTTTGAACAATATGGTTCAGAATTTCATCTATTTGGAGTATTTACTTCAAAGGAAATGGCAGAGAAAGTCAAAAAGCAGAAAGAGGAAAAATTCTACCGAAAAGAAATGAAAGAAAAACCGTGTTATCGTAATATCGACAGCAGGGAAGAAGTTGAATTCGAAATAAAAGAAATGCAACTTGATAAAATTTGTGACTTATTTGTAGGAGGATATGTCGAATGAAAAATAAGTAGTGGAATTCATTCGAAAATATTGCGAAGTGACCAAATGAACAAAATCAGAAAAATATGTTGGATAATTGCAAATTTCATAATATTCAAATGGGTGGCTGATTATTTGATAGCCACAATACAAATGATGATTGAAAATCATTGGGGATTTTCGGCAGTTCCATTACTGTTTATGGCAGTATTCGCAGAGTGGAAAGTAATTGAAAACATTTTCACAGAATTAAGAAGATGATTTTATCAAGTGAGGGTATTTATGACAAAACAAGAAGCTGTAGTAATTGAAACCTACACGGAAATTTGTATGCTTACAGGAGATGACCGCAAACTTGCATATGAATATGCAGAAAAGCTTTTAGGTCATCCGATATATACACATGAATTTCCAAGATATGCTGACAAGTTGAAAGAGCTTAGTAAGCCAGATTTTATTGAAATTTGTAGAAAGTTAAGTGATTAAATGGTATGGTGCGAATTAAGAAACATTCCGTGCATACATCCAGAACCAGATGGATTAGAAAATTGCAGATATTGTGAAAAATATAGTTTTGAAAAATATTTAGAATACAAAAAATCAAAAAAGTCAAGAGAGCCACAAGAGAGCCAGACTAAATCCTAAAAAGAAAGGAGGTCTGGCTCTATTTTTATGTCAAAAATTACAGAAGGTTCTCTTGAATGGTATCGGGCAGTACTAAATCATATTATCAGCGGCGATATGACTGTTTATCAGAACCAAAAAGATTGCCTTGATTTGCTCTTAAACATGAATATTGACCTTCCTTTCTCCGAGAATAAAGAAGCAAGGCAAATGGCAATGAAAGTCAGCCAGTACGCACATAATATGGCAGAGAAATGCGCGGCCCTTACAGGGGACGGTAACTTTGATGATATCTACTGGAAGTATTTACTCTTGGAAGCACCACATTTATTTGAAAGTTACTTGCTTTATATGGAAAAGAACAGACCAGACAGTAAGAAGTTCTATATCCCACGTAGAAAAACACTTCATGTAGTAGCCCAAGATTTACAAGACCTGGAAGAAAGAAAAATAGAATTTTACGGATTATCTCTTCCTAGCCGTGTTGGAAAATCCACTATGTGTATTTTCTTTATGTCATGGATAATGGGGAAAAGACCGAATAGCCATAGTGCCATGGGTGGTCATTCTGGAAAGCTGGCAAAAGGATTTTACGGAGAACTTCTTAATCTCATTAATACACAGGAATATAACTACAGTGAAATTTTTCCACAGTCGAAACTTCAAAAACAAAGTGCTGATGATTTTGAAATAAACCTGGACAAGCCGGATAGATTTGCAACAATGACTTGCCGTGGTATTGAGGGAACTTGGACAGGTGCCGTTGATATTTCTTCTGATGGGTATTTGTACGTGGACGACCTTGTAAGAGATAGACAACATTCATTAAGTCCTACCCGATTAGAAAATACATATCAAGAATATCTGAATAAGATGGTTGACCGTAAGATTGATGGCGCAAGAGAGCTTATGGTTGGAACCAGATGGAATTTATATGATCCTCTTGGGAAAATTGAGAAGCTAAATCGGGATAATCCAATGTATCGGTTTAGAAAAATTCCAGCTTTGAATGATGATGGTGAATCCAATTTCGATTATGAGTATGGCGTTGGATTTTCAACAAAATATTATGTCGATATGAAAGCCAGGTTAGACGCTAACGAATGGGAAGCAAAATATCAACAAAAGCCCTTCTTACGTGAAGGAATTGTGTTTGCAGCTGACGAATTGAGATATTATAACGGTGTTCTCCCAGAAGGGGGATTTGTAAAAAATGTTTCTGCCTGTGATGTTGCGTGGGGTGGCGGCGATAGCTTATCAATGCCAGTGGGCGCAGAATACGAAAATGGAGATGTGTATATTTATGACTGGGTTTTCAGCACGGCACCAAAAGAAGGAACCTTGCCATTAGTTGTCGGAAGAATCATGGGAAACAATATTCAATCCATCAATTTTGAAGCGAATAATGGTGGAGATATGTATGCCTATTATGTAAATGAACGCTTGAAAGAACATAAATACGCTTGCAGTACGACCAGCACAAAAGCACCTTCAAAACAAGCAAAAAAAGAAAAAATAAATCAGTATTCCGGGGATGTTAAGCAAAATTTTATATTTTTGGCTCCGAAATATCAAGACAAACAGTATCAAAAGGCTATGGATGAATTAACGACCTTTGTATATATTGGCGATAATGAGCATGATGACGCCGCAGATGGAGTTACACAGCTTGCAATAACGCTTGCAGGAAAAAGATTTGCAGAAGTAAAAGCAACCCAAAATTTTATGTGGGGAAGGAGATAGAGCATGACAACCAAACAATACTTATGTCAAATTGAAAATCTTGACAAATACGTAAAAAATAAACTTCTTGAAAAATGCCAGCTGAGATCTCTCTCCGTTAGCATTCGTTCCACAATGCCGAATGGTGACAGGGTGCAGCAGTCCCCGAAAAAGGACCCTATGGGGGATATTATTGCTAAACTGGACGAACTGGATAGGGAAATTGAGAATACAATTTCTAATTATTTGGAAATCCGAAAAGAAATTATTTCAACAATTGAGAAGCTGGAAAACACCCTGTATTACGATATTCTTTATAAAAAATACGTGGAATACAAAAATCTCATAGAAATCGCAGACGAGATAGGATACTCCGTTCAGCATGTTCGGTTCTGCCATACGAAAGCGCTTGAAGAGGTAAGAAAAATCAAAGGTTTCAAAAGTTAATATGTAATAGTATGGAATCATATTTTCAATATTGCTATACTATAAGATGTAAATTTGGCACTAGGAAAATTCCTGGTGCCTTTTATCTTATAAGAAAGGATGGTTCGGATCTTGAGAAACAAAATGAATTTTGTAGATTTATGCCGAGGTGAGTTCGGGCGAAAAGTAGCCTACACAGGCGTTGACCGAATCACTCCACAAAATGTAGTAAAAGTAGTATCAGATACTATCGGCATACATAATAGAAACAGAACACTAATTGATTACCTGTATCGATACTACAAAGGAGATCAGCCAATATTGTACCGAGAGAAGATAGTTCGCCCGGAAATTAACAATCGTGTGTGCGAAAACCATGCGTTGGAAACGGTGCGGTTCAAGGCTTCACAGACGTACGGCGAACCAATTCAGTATGTGTGCAAAAAGAAAAAAGCCAGTAAGGAAACAAATGAACAGGTAGATCTTCTTAACGATTATCTGGATGAAGCCAATGTAGAAGCCAGAAATATTGAACTTGGAACGTATCAGAGTGCAGTGGGAACAGCATACAAAATAATCCAGAAAGAAGAAAACTGGACAGAAGGAAGTGATATCCCTCCGTTTAGAATCTTCATACCATATCCTGGAGATTGCTATATTGTTTACTCCCTGCAAAACGGGAAACCAATGTTGTCTGTGCAAACGCTGAAAGGCGAAGATAACCAGCAATATTATCGTTGCTATTCCGACCAGCAGTACTACATAATTTCAAACGGAAAATTGAAAGAATCTGGCGTCAATGGTTACTTCTGCAACCCGATTGTAGAGTATCCAAACAACCATGACCGCCTTTCTGACATTGAAATTGCAATCACAATGTTTGACACCATCAACAACATGCAGTCAAACAGGATGGATGGAATTGAACAGTTCGTACAGGCGTTCATGAAATTTAAAAATTGCGAGGTTGATGAATCAGAGTTTCTAAAAATGGTAAAACTTGGTGCAATATCCGTTAAAGATGCGGGAAATGGCTGTCAGTCGGATGTTGACCTAATGACTGCGGAACTTAACCAGTCAGAAAGTCAGGTTGCCAAGGACGATATTTACAGCAATATGCTGATTGTGGAAGGAATGCCAGACCGCCAGCAAAATACAGGTGGTGATACTGGACAGGCTGTATATCTTCGCAATGGATGGGACTTCGCAGAGCGCAGAGCAAAACTTGACGAACCGTTCATCCGGGAAGCTGAAAAAGCAGCGGCACGAATAATTCTCAAAATTATTTCCATGACAACGAAAGATGTGAAGATATCAACCAGAGATTTTGATGTGAAGATAACTAGGAACCCTACAGACAACATGCTTGTCAAGGCACAGGCTCTTGATTATCTGTTCAAGAATAAGATTCATCCGCTTATCGCACTGATTACCTGTGGACTTTTCAGTGATCCGCAGAAGGTGTATGAAATGAGTTTACCTTATCTTGGCACGATTTACCCAGAATTGGCAGACCCGGAATCAGAAATGCAGAAAGCACAGCAATTACTGAATGGGAAACTTCAAAATCTTCCCAAAACAGAATCTGTGGTAAATTCTCCATCAAACGAGAAATAAGCCAAATTTTGATTATTTAAGGAGTTTTAGAGAAATCTAAGGCTCCTTTTTTAATACCCAAAAGCAAATAAATTGCAACAGCCCGTGAGCGTAAATCGGGTACAGACCATGTGCGGAGCGAACCGTGTGAAAAAAGCGTATTGGACTGGAAGAAAGGAGATTTCTATGACAAGAGAACAGGCAAAACAGGTGCTTATCGGCATGGGAATTGAGGAACCATCTGAAGAACAGGTGAAGAAATACCTTGATTCTATTGCGAATGAGACCAAGAAAGAAAAAGACAGAAATGCTTCTTTGAAAGAAAAAGCCGATGAAGCAGAAGCATTAAAAAAAGAACTGGATGAATTAAAGCAGCAGAACATGACCGATGCTGAAAAAGCAGAAGCAGAACGAAAAAAGGAAAAGGAAGCAGTAGATAAGGAATTAGCTGATTTGAAAGCTGCGCTTGCAGAATCCAACAAAAAAGCCCTTATCAGTGAAATTACTTCCATGTTTGCAAATGCAGGACTTTCAAAAGAAATCTATGGAAGCGTTATCGAAGCGTATGCATCTGCGCCATATGAGAAGCCAGAAGATGTAACAAAGAAAGTCGAAGCTTTTGTCAATGGAGTTTCTGAATCAAATAAAACCGCTCTCGATACTGCAAAAGCGGCTTGGGAAAAGGATGCGCTGGAACACACCCCGAATCCTGGTGGCGGCAACGGCGGTAGCAACAGAGAAGAAAAAAGCGGAGCTGCAAAATATGCAGCAGAACGCTCAAAACAGTTAAGCGGTTCCGAAAAAACAGATTTTGGAGGAAACGCACCAATTAATTTCTAAAAAGGAGAGTTAAATTATGGCTTTTAGTAAAGTGATTGAATATGGCACAACCCCTAACTTCCTTGAGTCTGCGGAAGGACTTATTTTAAAGACTTTTACAGCAGAACAGACAAATGCAGTAGAAGTTGGAGGAAGAAAAATCATCAAAGCGGGTTCTGTTTTCCCTAAAAACGCGACAGGCGCAAAGGGACTTGTATATGAAGAGGTTGACATGACAGATGACGAAAAACGCCCGATTTCTGTAATTGTTGCAGGCCGTGTTTTTGAGAACAGACTTCCAGAAACTGTTGATTCTACTGCCAAGACAGAACTCCAGGGGCTTAATCCACCGTTTGGCATTGCGTTTTTAACAGAACCAGATTTTGAATTTTAAGGAGGTATTCCATAATGAATTATAACGTACTGACTAGCATTTCACAGGAAGAAAGAATTAATTATTCCCAAAATTATGCTGTTACTCGCCCGGGAATTCTTGACACTATTTTTCCTGACGTAAAAACACAGTTTATGAAGGCGAAATACTATAGACTTATGAGCGGACAGCAGCTTCCGAGAGTTGCCTTTGTACACGCTCTTGATACAGAAGCGAGAATTGGAGAGAGACCGAGCTTCGAAAAAGTACTGACTGAAAAGCTCTTCATTAAAGAGAAAATAAACCAGTCAGAGTCTCTGCGCATGGCTATCGAAAATGGCGTCCCGGATGACGAGTCTCTTAAAGAATTTGTTTTTGACGATGCGAGCAATTCTTTTGAAGCTGTTCTGGCAAGAACAAAAGTAATGAAAGGACAGATTATGGGAACTGGCGTTCTCAAAATCCATGAGAACAATGTAGACCTTCCAATTGATCTTGGCGTTCCGTCAGAAGCAAAAATTACCCTTACTGACTGGTCTAATCCAGATGCTGATATCATGGGAGACATCCAGAAGATGATTGATGTCGCACAGGAGAAAGGATTTGTAGTTAACAAAGCCCTTACTTGCTTAAAAATGATCAATTATATGAGAAACAACACTGCTATGCAGACCGCTGTTCTCGGCGCAGCAAACAAACGTTTGCTGACTAAACAGGAACTTGCAAATCTTCTTATGCAGGAGTTTGAGATCACCGTAGGCCGTTGCGATGATAAGTACCGATACAAAAAAGACGGAGTATGGAAAACAGGGCGCTATTTCAAAGAAAATGTATTCACTCTTTATGAGGCTAACCCGAACGGATCTTTCGGAACTGGACTTTGGGGACCAACGCCAGAAGAAGAGGAAGCAAGCGCGTTCATTACACAGCAGGATAGACTGTTTATCACTTTATCCATGTGGGCTACTCCAGATCCAGTTACTACTTGGACAAAGGCTTCTGGAATGTTCATCCCCGTTGCTCCAAAAGCAAATGGTGGATTAATTATTGGTACAAAGGGGGAATAACCGGCTATAGTTCAACATCCGGCCAGTCACGAAATGTAGTTTCGGAATCCCCGAAAAAATACACAGAAAGCGAGCTGTCTAGTATGACAAACAATCAGATTAAACAGCTCGCAAGTGACATGGGCTATAGCCTTGTATCAACAAATAAGGCTGGACTTATATCTGAATTTTTGATGTATCAAGGGTAGGTGGTTAAATGGACGAACAGCTTATAGAGGATTTGACAAATTATCTTGAAGATGATGCAGAAACTGCGAGGATGATTCCTCTTTCGGTAAAGAGGGCTATTCGTTCATTTAAGAAGAAAAGGAATTATCCTTCATCCTACAGTGATGAGAAAATAAATTCCGATATGGAAAACTGCTATGATTGCATATTTGATTTAGCTCTCTTCTTCTTGGTGAAACAGGGAGTTGAGTTTCAAGGATCACATTCCGAATCTTCTGTAAATAGAAATTGGAATTCTGAAACTGAAATCTATGTGAATCATGGAGTTTTTCCATTTATCGGATTTTAAGATGGTGTGTGCGTGATACGTCAATCCTCCCACGTATCGCAGGGGCGCTTCAAATTAGGTGGGTAGAAGCAATATCTTAAAAAAATGGGAGTGATGGAAAGGAATAGCGATGGGATGTGAACACGAGTGTATCAACGAACACCGCTTGAAAGAATTGGAAAATGCCGTCCATGAGATGAAAGAAAAGCATTCCAAAAGGGATGGAGTTTTTTTTGAGCGTATTAATGCGCTGGAACAGAAAATTGCTTTATACAACAATGATCTGGGACACATTAAAGATACAGTTGACGAGATGAACGACAATTTAAAATCACTCATGGAAAAGCCAGGAAAATTACAGGACAAAATCATTGCTTATGTCATAACTGGAATAATTGGTATTGTTTTAGGGTTTGCCCTTAAAGGCATTTTCCCGGTGTAAATATTGATTCCACTAACAGGGAGGACGGTGGAATGGATGATTATAAAGACTTTTCGGAAGATGAAAGAATCTTCTATTTGCGTGAAGCTGGATTTGATTCCAGAGAAAAAGAGTTATTCCGATTGCGTGTTTACGAAGAAAAAACACTTGCAGAAGCTTCAGAAATCATGGGTTACAGCCCAAGAACCGTAGACCGCATAAACAGAAAATTAAAGAAGAAAATTATGAAAGTTGCCTCGATGTATTGTCGGGGCTTTTCTTTGTATTCATAGAAAATGGCGTATATGTGGCGTATTTATGGCGTTATCATGGCGTGTTAATCAATCCCTTATTATTGTAAAATATAGTTATAAAAACAAGGGAGGTTTGAGATATGCAGTATGGTAATCCGTATTTTGCGCAACCATTTCAACAAATACAACCGTATCAAGATAGATTAGCACAATTGCAGAATAGTTATCAGCAGGCAATGCCATACGGACAGGCGCAGATTCAGCAACCAATACAGCAAATGCCACAAATCCCCATGCTACAAGGGCAGATGGTCGACGGTATTGATACTGTAAAGGCGAAAGACGTAGATATGTCTGGAAACCCTGTTTATTATCCAAAAACTGATGGTACAGAAATATATAAAAAGCAATTACAGGCAGATGGCAGAAGCAGAATTTTTGTTTACCGGATTATGAATCCAGACGAACAACAGCAACCAAAAGCAGAAGAAAAACCAATTGACATTGAAGCAATGTTTAATCAGCTTCGGAATGATGTTTGTTCTGAGATTTCAGAAATAAAGAACATGTTCCCGACACAATTATCGGGAACATCGGAACCTAAGCAGAATGGAGGTAAACAGAGATGAATTTCAATCCAAATGCCATGATGAAAAAGCAAGTTGAAAAAATGATTTCTCAGAGGTTCGGAAGTGTTGATAACATGATGAACGATATGAGTAAATTTGCTGGAAATAATCCAACATTAAAAAATGCTCTGGATTTATACAAACATGGTGATACAGAACAGCTACACCAAGTCCAGCAAAACATATTTAAAGAAAAGAATTTTTCTCCCGAAGGAATTTTAGAAAAATTTTTAGGGATGAAATAACTTCCCCATAATTGGGTGATTCAGAATCGCTACAATTTGGGATGACAGCCGCGGATGTCTCCTATTGTAAATAAAATTTAAGGAGACTAAAAACATGATGAATGGTTCAAATTATAGTCTTAGCGACATTGCAGCCGCTACAGGCTCTAATAACCGTGCAAACGACATGTGGGGCGGCGATGGTTTTTCCCTTATCTGGCTTGTCCTTATTTTCGCAATCTTCGGCTGGGGCGGTTTCGGCGGCTTTGGCGGCTGGGGCGGCAATGGTGGAAACGGTACAAATGGTGCAGGTTTCCAAGGATGGGCAACCAGAGCGGATATCAACGAGGGCTTTGCTCTGAATGATATTCAGAATGGTATCAGAGGTATTCAGCAGGGTATTTGCGATAGCACATATGCGCTTAACAATACCATGCAGAGCGGTTTCAACGGCGTGAACGTTGGAATGCTTCAAGGTTTCAATGGCGTTCAGCAGGCAATCAATGCTGATACTGTAGCTGGTATGCAGAATACCAACACATTACAGGCACAGCTCCAGAACTGTTGCTGCGAGACAAGAGAAGCTATCCAGGGCGTAAATTACAATCTGGCTACCAACACTTGTGCATTGCAGAACACAATGAACAACAACACCAGAGACCTTCTGGAAAATCAGAACAGCAACACAAGAGCAATCCTTGACTTCCTGACCAACGATAAGATTGCAACATTACAGGCAGAGAACTCTGACCTCAAACGTGCTGCATCCCAGGATCGCCAGTCTGCATTGCTTACAACTGCAATGGCTTCTCAGACACAGCAGTTAATCAATGCAATCAATCCTGCTCCGATTCCTGCATTCCAGGTCCCGGCTCCATATGCATACGCAGGATGCAATACATATGGTAATGGTTGTTGCTAAGTAACTCACTCTTAGAGGTTGACTAAATTCTAAGAGGTGGGTTGCGGCTCACCTCTTATTGATTGAGAGGTAAAAAATATGGCATGTAAGAATGTTTGCAAGCTCTGTAATCACCTTGTGCTGTCTACCGCAATTGCATTCACAGGTGGAAATCTTGTGGTTACTATCCCAGAAGGAAGCTACAATAATGGAGAAAAATACTGCATTGTTTTAGCGCAGTCCATTCCAAGTACAACCACAATTACCGCCCCAGTGATGATTCAGATAGGAACGGGAACAACCTTATATCCTTTAGAGAATCGTTGTTGTGCACAGGTAACAGCATGTGGTGTCAGAACAAGAACAAAATACGCAACCAGAGTTGCAACAAGTGCTACTGGTGGAGCGTTCAAAATGTTAGGAAATCCTGCATGTAGTCCAAACAACAATCTGACTGCAATCAATGGTACAGCCCCAACAGCAGAAAATGTTGTACAGGCTGTGAAGAGGGGAGGTATCGTGAATGCATAAGACAGCAATGGAAATGGGAAAATGGGCTATGGAAAAAGCCAAAGCCTGTGGGTATGACAATCTTAGTCCTCAAGACTGGGACGATTTGAAAGACTGCATGGAAGCAGTAAAATGCGCGATTTGCGCTGACAAAGATTACCGTATTGTGGAAGCTATGGATGAATGCGAACAGGAGGAAAAATATCTTGGACGCATGGGATATGACCGTTACCGCTATTCAAATGGGCGTTTCGCTCCAAAAGGTAGGGGAACCAGAAAAGGTTATAGACCGTATCTGTATATGCAGGATGATGACTGGATGGATGAGTATTTAAACAATCCAGAATTCGAGCGCAATATGTACCGCATGGGATATCATCCAGACCGTAGTGATATGGAAATGGATGACATGAATCGGAAAAAATCCAGATATGGCGAATCCTATGATAGATACGATGAGAACCGTAGGCACTATCATGATTCCAAGGATACAGAATCCAAAAGAAAAATGGATGATTCCATGAAAGAATACACATCTGACATCATCCGCAATCTCACAGAAATGTGGTCTGATGCAGATGCAACGCTCAGACAGTCGATGAAAACTGATCTGACCCGTCTTGTACAGCAGATGAACTAGAGCAATAAATGAATTAAGTCCTTGTCGTAAATTAATGCGGCAGGGACTTTTTTCGTAGAAAGGATGGTGATAAACCATGCTACGACAATTTTACATGAATGGAGATTTATGGAGAGTACAGTTTGTTCCATCGCAAGATGATGTTTTAATTGACCGCACAGGAAAACGCACACTTGCCGTATCTGATTATTCCACAATGACAATTTCGATTGCAAACAACCTATATGGAGAACTTTTGAACCGTGTGTTTATCCATGAATTAGGACATTGTGTAATGTTCAGCTATGGTTTACTGCCAGAACTTCACCGTATGGTCAAGAAACGGTATTGGGTGGATACAGAAGAATTTATATGCAATATTCTGGCAGACTACGGACATTTTGTTATTAGAACGGCCAGAGATATATTAGGAAACCAATTTGTTTTTGTGGCTCCAGTTGGAGCAGAAAGGATGATAGCATAGTGGCAAAAGCAGAAAACTCAATCATTTTTGACGGAATCCTGTATAAGCCAGGAGATGAATTGCCTGATTTAGGAAGTTGGGTATGCACAGATGCAAAAGGCATGGTTCGAGATTATGAAGGCCTGTCAATGGATATTTCGAAACTTCCGCATTATGTAGAAAGCGGTTCTTCCGCTTTATGCCTTGATACTTCCGAATTATATGAATATCATAAGCCTACCGATACTTGGTACAAACTATAAGGAGGATAAAATGGCATTAACGGCAAAAAAAGTATATGCTATATTAAAACGGCAAATATCAGATATGGAATCACAGTTAAATCATCCTGTAAGGTATAAAGGGACTGTTGCATCTTCTGATTTTCTTCCTTTAAATCCAGCAATTGGTGATATGTACAACATTGAATCTAAATCCATATATGGTGAAGCCGGGATGAATGTTGCATGGAACGGCATAACATGGGACACCATGGGAGCACCAATTGATATGTCACTGTATATCAAGACCGATGAATTGGCAGAATGGGCAAAGCAAAAAAATAAACCGACCTATACAGCGGAAGAAGTTGGGGCTTTGCCACAGGGCACGAAAATTCCTCAGAAAACCAGTGAGTTAGAAAACGATTCTGACTTTTTGACTAAAATTCCATCTGATTATCTTACAGGCGAAGAAATAAAAAAACAGTATCAACCAAAGGGAGAATATCTTTCTGGTACTGACTTAACACTTAAACAGCCAGGAAAAGCTGCGGACTCAGAAACGGTTGGAATAAAGATTGATAATCATTCAAGAAGCATTGAGGCTCTTCAATCTGCAATAAAAGAACTGAATAAAAAAATGTCGATTGATACTTATGATGAGCTTGCAGAAGCATTACTTTCTGGATATATCGAGAACTATGTTTCTGTTGGCGATGAAATTATGGTAAACAAGATATCCAACTTATCCATTACATCAAATAATGGAGGATTATCCTTTACTGTATCAGACGAACAGAAATTTATTCAAAAGATCGGAAGAATTGATGATGATACTTACATTTTCCAATATAAATCTGACAAATGGATGTATTTGGAGGAAGCCGTAAATATTGAAGATTTTGGATTTTCAATAAAAGGCATTCCATCTGAAACAGATCTTGTTTATGTAAAAATGAATTATACTCAAGTTTCTTATACATTTGTAGATTTTGATTCTTCTGGAACTAATTCAATTCAACCAAAAGACTCTAACGTAAAGCACTTTGCAATGGTTGAGCAAACTTATATTCCAGATGCTTTTAATTACGATTATCCAGAATCTGCAATTTGCATAACTCCTGGTTACACTTTAAGTGCTGGAAAATATTATATCTACAACATCCCAGAAGCTACATCAGACTGGTGGTGCAATTATAAGCGCCAATATTATGTTTTTGAGATCTTGAATGATATTATAGCCACCGAAGAGACGGGGGATATCCAATTACAATATTACTCAAGAGGAAACAGAGAAACAGACGGAGACGCAAGGGGTGTATACGAATTAACTTGTAAACCATATTGTTGTGCCACGCAATCCTTGTATAATTCTGATACGATTAAATTCGTTGGTCAAATCGCTCAGCCAGGAGAAGAGTATACTGATTTAAGAACCATAGAAAACTTTACGGTTGACCAATCAATGGAATCTGTCGGAATTATATATAACAATCTTGGGCATGTATGTTATGGAAACAATGAGTGGAATATATCAAACTTACGCCAGAGGATGAATAGTAGTGAAAAAACTATGAATCCAGTTCGAAAACATAAAAATGATATGCTGAATGGTATGTATAACGCTAGAGGTTTTATGTGGGGATTAGATCCTCGGTTTGTAAATTTGATTAAACCTTGCATTGTATATTGTGAACACGGAATGAACGATGAGTTTAAAAGATATCAACTCTATACATGCGAAGACATTGCGACCTTACTTAGCATGAAAGAGATGTCATTCAATATCCAAACAGATGAAGGCCAAGTTACTAAATTGTATGGCATATATACAGAAAACCAACTGACTAATTCGGCGGTGGCATCTCGTGCAAAAGCTCGGCAAGTTGGCGGAACTCCGCAAGATTATAGGTGGAGCCGTTCTGCGCTCGCCTACTACTCGAACTACGCGCGGCGTGTGGCTCCGTCTGGGGCGAGCGACAACGGTGGTGCGTACAGTGGCCACCGCTTCGCGTCCGCTTACTTAATTGGCGTAGCCGAAAATCAAAAATCAGAAAAATCGGCGGAAGCGTGAGCTTCTGCCGTATATGAGGTAAACGATGCAGTTAAAAGATAAGCGCACGCCAACAAATGTGGAATTAGACGCGTATAATAAACTTTTGGAATTAACAAATTACTCTATGAGTGTATGCAAGCCAAAGCAAAAGAAGGACAAAAATGGTGTTTTACATGATAATAATCATCATGTTCCGCAAAGATATTGCAAAGTAGGAGAATATATAGTTAATACTCTTTTTGATGTAGGGGCTATTGTCCTGGAAGCTAACAACTATTACATAGGAAGCAATCTTAATCAGGAAGAAAGACTGAATAATTTTAATAATAGGATAAAGCTTCAAACAATAGCAATTGCGAAAACTTACCGAATAGAACATTGTATCAGAGTATTGCATTTTCATAAACCTTTTGCTGATTCCACCATTTCATATTGGATTTACTTGTTATCTGAAACAAGGAAAGCTCTGATTTCATGGAAAGATTCCACTGTTCGAAAAAGAACAGGAATCAAGTAAAAAATATGGGGTATATGTTGTAAATTTGCCCGGGTGGAGCCGTTCTGCGAACGCCAACAACTCGAACAACGCGCGGCTTGTGGCTCCGTCTGGGGCGAACGACAACAATAATGCGAACAATGGCAACCGCTTCGCGTCCGATTACGGTGCGTTAACTTTATGCAACGTAATAACTATAGAAGTAATCCAGAAAGGAAGAAACTATGCATGGTAATGCAACTGTAAGGAACGTATATCCCGGCGAAAGCCAAACAGAAACCACGGTAAAATCGACCGTGTGTAAATATTCAAATTTGCTTCTGGCAGAAAAGAGATGCCACAGAAGCGTTGGATACAAAAATTCAGTATCTCGTTTTCATATGTACGTTATGAGCAAAACATATGAACTTCATCAGTCTTTAATGGATGAAAACTATCATACACAGAAGGGAGAGCAATTTGAAATATTTGACCCTAAACATAGGGTCGTTACATCGACAAAATATAGAGATAGAATCCCACAGGCAAGCTTTGTAGTAAATTTCATGTACAAAGAAATTATACCAAACCTAATTAGCAATAACTTTGCGTGTATTAAGGGAAAAGGAGTAGATACCGCAAGAAAAGCTTTTAAGGGCATCCTAAGAAAAGCAGACATGAACGATTATTGTTTATGCGCAGATTTAAAAGGATATTTTGATTCCATATCACATAAATCATTGCTGAACGAAATGACTCAATATATTTCGGATGAGTGGGTATTTAAATACTACAAAGATGTAATTAATTCAAATAATCAGGAAATTGGCATCGGTCTCGGAAGCGAAATTAATCAATTGTCTGCTGTATCATTTTTAAACAAATTAGATCATTTAATAGACAATGGTTTCTTTGTAAGATATATGGACGATTTTCGTTTTATTGGGACTAAGACAGAATGCGCTCACATATTAAAACTGATTGAAGAAGAATGTGGCAGGTTGCGCTTGAAGCTTTCGAAAAATAAGACCTACATTCAGCCTGTGAAAAATCCAATTAAATTTCTTGGTTTTACTTTTTTAAAATATTCAACAGGTAAAATTACCATGAAAAGAATAAAAAGCAAGTTGAATAATGAAAAACGCAAACTAAGAAGAATGAAAAAATCAAAGGTTGCCTTCCAACAAGTGTTGGAACATTATAAATGCGTCAGGGCGTCCATGAAAAAAGGAAACCGCTCTGGAGTTGTGAAGCTTGACAAGTATTTCAACAATTTATTCAGAGAGGAGCTTGAAAAATATGCTGATCAAAAAAAATGATGTGGCAGAAAAAATAAAAATGGATAACGCATTGCAATCCAAAAATTCTATTCAAGAAATTCAAGATGCCCTTGTGGAACTGGCAGATTTAATTTCAACCCAAGATGATGCTCTTGTGGAACTGGCAGACATTTTAACTGAAAAATAGGAGGAATAAAATGAAGATTAGTGCTATGGCAAAAATATACAAAGAAAGAATTAAGTCTAATATTATGACGCTAGAGGAAGTCCCTGAAAGGTGGAAAGAGGACACAAAAGAATTATTGGAGGACGATAAAATGCATGACGAAAATTCAAATAATCAGTAAAATGTGGTCTTTGGTCTATGATATGCTTCTTTACATAAAAGGTCATAAAACTAAAAGTCTGGAGGAAATTGAATTTGAAATGGACGTTATAGAGTATCATTGCAGGAAATATGCAGATGTCGATGACACGGGAGGTCTTTTATGAGAGGATTAGTACGGCAAAAGCAAAAAGTATACTGGTCTCGGGTCTCCGAAAAAATGGATGGATTAGATAGGGTTAAGGCATATACGAAACCTGTTCTATATCGTTTTTCTGTATCTGCAACAGCTGGAACCCCGGAAGAAATTGCTGCCGGGGTTGTCCCGGATTATGACAGATATATCACCAGTTTTAATCGAGATTTCCAGCCACAGGAAGCAGACCTTTTTTGGATAGACAGAACTCCGCAAATTAGTGATGATGGAAGTCTTGTTTTAAACGAAGATGGCGAGCCTACAGTATTGCCAGACTATACACTAAAACGGATTTTAGACACTCAAAAAGGCAATATAGCCAGATATGGAATATCAAAGGTTGGTAATGAGAATGAGCAAAACTATAAAACTTAATTTTTCTGCAAAATCAATCCAAAATGCAATTAATGAACTGAAGGCGTATCAAAAAGAATTTCAAATGAAAAATGATATTTTTGTAAAAAAATTGAGTGAAGAAGGCCTGCAAGTAATTCAGACCACAATGGAATCCATCCCGGACGAAGAAAAGGGTTCTTATTATACTGAAATAATTTATGATAAGAACGGGGATATTACAGGTGCTTCTGTACGGCTGTCTGGAGACAAGGCTCTATTTATTGAATTTTCATCTGGTATTACGTATGGTTCAAGCAACTACCCATTGCCATCTGGAAGTGAATACGGAGTAGGCACATACCCTGGGCAGACACACGCCTTTTCACCTTATGGCTGGTGGTACAAGGATGAAAACGGAGAAGTACATCATTCTTACGGAAACCGCGCCTATATGCCCATGTATCATGCAGAGGTAGCAATTGTTTTGGCTGTAAGAAAAATCGCAAAAGAAGTATTTTCATAATGCATTCTGCCCGGTATAACAATGTCAATATGTAAAAATATGGAATCATATGCTGAAAATCTGTATTATATAACATATAAAGCGTCTGCCAAAAGGTATGCGCATTTTTATTGCGAGGTGATGAACTATGCCAGACACAATAAGATCCCCGGCTCTGGAGGTATTTACCAGATGGGGGAAGGCTGTTTCCAAGATAACTGGCGCAGGAAACTATTCCATGGACGGAAGCGAAACAAATGCATCCGGGAAAAAAGCGTATGCACAGCTTCTTATGCTTGGGAATCCAACAACCAGAAGTGACCTTGAGGGGGATGAATGCGCCACAATGCCATCCTTCCAGGTGAACTGCTTTACATCTGGCGGAAAGGCGCTTACCAGGGTGTATGAACTGGACGATGTAAGTCATCAGGCTATGGCAGGCATGGGTTTCCAGCGGACATATGGCCCGGAACCTATGATATCTGGTGATAGTGGAATCAAAAAACTGGTAAGCCGATACAGTCGGATATATACAGGAAAATTACTTTAAATCCCAATGAACGCATAGACGTTCTTTTTTTATTTCTAAAACGAAAGTGAGGTGAGATTATGGAACAGATTTTAAACTATGTAAAGCCAGAGTTACTTATTGTCGTTGTGGTTCTTTACTTTATTGGAGTAATGCTTAAAAAGTCAGAAAAAATTTCTGACAAATTTATTCCGGTGATTTTAGGAATCCTTGGCGTATTAATTTGTGGGCTTTATGTGTTTGCAACATCCGCAGTTTCTGGCTCACAAGAAGCTGCAATGGCACTGTTTACTGCAATTACACAAGGCATTATCGTTGCTGGATTAAGTACTTATGTAAATCAGCTTATTAAGCAGGCAGGAAAAGAAGAGTAGAAAGGCGGTGATCCGTCATCTCCCGGAACAGGGTTACGTGCAAGAGAGCCATAGAGCCATTTAGAAAAATCAAAGAAAGGAGCCTTGAAAATGGCAGAAAAAGGAAATGTTGCTGGTATATCAACCGTTGGCTCGCTTACTGGGTATGCGGTAGAAACGGTTGCTGGCGAGAAGCCTACCAGTTTTAAAATGCTTCATAGAATTAATGCATCTGACGAAATTACCATCACCCCGGAGACAACAGACGCTTCAGCTCTTGAAGATGAGATTGAAAGAACAATTGCTGGTCGTGGATCTACAGGAGGAACATTCGGAGTAACAGTTAACGTTACAGATGAAACCATCACTGAGTGGGAAACGCTTATTTCTGAATATAAAACTGCAAGTGCGTCAGGACTGGCTATGTGGTACGAGGAGTATTTCCCGTCCCTCAAGAAAGCCTTCTTCACAAAGATTGAGCCACCGACAATTATTCCAAAACCAGCAAGAGACCAGAACGGTCTTCTGACTGTAACCATGACACTTACTATCAATAAGTATGTTGGCCCAGATACTGCAATCAAGCCAACAGAGAGCTAATTAAATTTCGGGAGGATAGAACATGTATAAAACATTAACCATTGGCGGAACCGATTATAAACTTGAGTACTCAATTGAAGCTTCCCTGTATGCGAACTGCGTAAAAGAAACGGCAGATCTTCTGACCTCTCTTGCATTAGCTTCTGGGGTAAAAGATGTTTCCCAGATTATATCCGGGCTTTCCAACATTCCACATACCGCGCTGACAGCTTTCTATGCAGGACTCATGGAACACCACGGGGATCACCCGGAAGGAGACGGAAAAGTCCCGAATATTTCTGCTGCGAAAAAGCTTTTGACAACTTACATTCGCGAGCATTCAGAAGATGAGACAGGCAATTTCTACGGTGTTCTCGAAATCTGTATTTCACAGATGGGAGAGGATGATTTTTTCAAACTGACCGGGATTGCAGCAATCCTGGAGAACATGGGGATGACCTCAAAACCGAAGAAAGCACCGAAGAAGCCGACAGACCACCAGAAAAAAGCTACAGCCAATTAATCTGGGATGATTTGTACCCGGAAGCGGTGAAAACCGGGATGAGTAAAAAGGAGTTTCTACACTCCACGATAAAGGAACTCAGAATCCGCATAAAAGCGTGGAAGGAACAAAAAGAGGAAGAAATCGAGGAAAAAAACAAGACTATTGATTATCAGGCTTGGCTAAACGGAGCATATGTAAGCCTGGCTATAGCCGGGATTCTTTCCAAAAAGAATTCTTATCCTTCAAAGCCTTTTGGGAACGACGCCAAAAATCAGAAGGAAGAAGAGAATGATGCTCCTCAAAAAACAGAAGCCGAACTCAGAGAGGAAGAAAGATATTTCGAACTGCTGATTCGGCAGGCAAATGCAAATATCGCAGAAGTAGGAAAAGAAAAGGGCAGGCAGGATTAACAGTCTTGTCTGCCCTTTATTTTTTTTATATAAAAGGAGGGAAATTATAATGGCGGACAATACCATTGATACCCTTGAATTGCAGATTAACAGTAATTCTTCACGGGCTGCAAAATCTCTGGACAACCTCGCTAAGAAGCTCTACAGCCTTAACAACGCATTTAAAAGCGTGGATAATGGCGGACTTCGAAATTATAGCCGGGAGATTGGAAAGGTTTCTGCTTCCATAAAGTCATTGAACGGGATTCGCATGTCTGTTCCAAATCTTAGCGGATTGACGAAACAATTAACTAATCTTTCAAATATCAATTTTGCAGCACTTAATGGAAGCGGAAGTTCCCTCAAGGATTTGGCTTCCGGGTTATCAGCTATCAGCGGATTTCAGAATATTTCCGTACCTAAAATAGATACTAAAAATATAAATTCAATCACAAAAGCTATTGGAAAGATGGAGAAAATTGATTCTTCAAAAGCACAGCCTGTAGTTGACGGTGTGCAAAAAGTGGCACATGCCATGTCCGTCCTCAATACGGTAGACTTCAATGGCTCAAAAGTGATTCCTGGAATCAACGCCATCAGAAGGCTGATGGATGTGAAAACGGCTGATTTTGATACAGGGGCGCTTGATAGAATTGCCAATTCCATGAAAACTTTCTCTGGTTTGCCAGATATTTCATCCAGCACAAATCGTTTTGTATCTTCTTTACAAAAGTTGATAAGCGCAGGAGATAAGACGCAACAGGTAAATTCTTCTTTACCAGAATTGGGCAGGCAATTAAAGAAAACAATTAAGACTTTGTCTAAAATTGGAGATATATCAGAATCAACCAATTTATTTGTACAGTCTATCGGAAGGCTGGCGAGTGCCGGGAGCAAAACAGGGCAGACTGCTGGGCAACTTCAAATTTTGGCAAAAGAAGTTGAAAAGTTTTTCAAGGTAATGGAAAGTGCACCAAAAATCAGTGAGAACACTATCCGCATGACGGAAGCACTGGCACAGCTGGCTAACGCTGGTGGGAAAGTAAACACTGCAACAAACTCCATATCTAGCGCTTTTTCAAAATTATCTTCCGGGACTTCGAAGCTAGGGAACATCGTAAATAAAACTGCTTCCAAAATAGGCGGTGGCATGAGAACCATAATTGGATGGTTTCAAAAACTGGGAAGAAGCAGTTCTGGATTGAAAACTGCTTCCCTTAATCTTGGAAATTTGCTTAAAACTGCTGTTGGTTTTAAAGCAATTCAAGGACTTGTGAACCTTGGGAAAAGTGCGATTGATTTTGGCTCAGACATCACAGAAGTTGAAAACGTTGTGGATGTTGCATTTGGAAGCATGTCTGATATAGCCTACAAATTTGCTTCTACGGCTAAAGAACAATTTGGATTATCAGAATTGGCAGCAAAGCAATATTCTGGAACCATGATGGCAATGATGAAATCATCTGGAGTGGCGCAAAATGCAGCTGCTAAAATGTCAACTATATTAGCTGGTCTTGCAGGGGATATGGCTTCTTTCTACAATCTTGATACAGATGTAGCGTTCCAAAAAATTAGATCTGGCATATCTGGAGAAATCGAACCATTAAAGCAACTTGGAATTAATATGTCAGTTGCTAACATGGAAGCATATGCCCTATCTCAGGGCATCACAACATCTTACAGTGCTATGACACAGGCTGAAAAAGTAATGCTTCGTTATAACTACTTAATGTCTGTGACGGGAGATATGCAAGGCGATTTTGCCAGAACAAGCGGTACTTGGGTAAACCAGGTAAGATTACTTACCCTTAATTTTCAATCCCTTTCCGCTGTAATTGGCCAGGGATTAATTGCTGGTATCCTTCCTGCAATCCAGGCTCTTAACGCGCTCATGGCAAAGCTCATGCAGGCTGCAAATGCGTTCCGCAATTTTATGTATGTGCTCATGGGAAAGAAACTGGAAGGTTCTCAGAGCGGAATCAGTGATATAACATCTGATTTAAGCGGAATTGAAACAGCTGGGGACGACATCGCTTCCGGGCTTGATGACGCCACATCATCTGCCACAAAATTAAAGAAAGCATTATCTGTTCTCCCGTTTGACCAGCTGAACCAACTTACCGATAATTCTTCTGATTCTGGAACATCTACTAAGGGATTAGGCGGAAGTCTTGGAAATTTAGTTGATGATTTTACTGGAATCCAAAGCTCTATAGATGACCTCCTCAATAAGGATGAGACCCCTATTAATAAATGGGCTGAAAAAATCAGAAAAGCATTCCTCGATAAAGACTGGGCTGGGCTGGGCTTTACTATTGCTGACATGCTTAATACTGGGATGCAAAAAATATACGACATTATTAGTTGGGAAAATGTTGGACCGAAGATAACAGAATTTGTAAATGCATTTACTACAGCATTTAATTCTATGGTAGAAGGCATTGATTTTGAACTCTTAGGCAGGCTTCTTGGAGCAGGGCTGAACACAGTAGTCAACACTTTAAATCTTTTGCTTGGAGAGGGAGGTATTGACTTTGCACTGATTGGTTCAAAAATCGGAGACGCATTAATTGGCTCTATCGAGGAAATTGACTGGAACAATCTTGGCGAAATGCTTGGAAACTGGTTTATGGCTTCTTGGCGAATGCTTTCTGGATTTGTAGAAAAAATGTCTCAAGAAGATGGCGCTGGCGTAACAGGCTGGGATAAACTAGGAAAAGCATTGGCTGAAGCGCTGAACGGAGTAGTGAAAAAAATATCTCTGGAAGATATTGCCCATGCTTTAGCCGGGCTTCTGAATGGTGCTTTCGATAGCCTTGCGTCATTCACCAAAAACTTCAATTGGGATGATTTGTCAGAAAATATTAAAAACGGAATCACAACCTTCTTGCAGGAAACAGATTTTAAAGGAAATGGGCAAAAGCTCGGTGATTTTATATTGCATTTGTGTGAAGCTCTGAAAAAAGCTTTGACTAAAGATACATTTTATGATTTTGGTGAAAAAGTAGGTGAATTCCTGGGTGAATTACCATGGGGAGAGATACTTAAAACCGCAGCTGATTTATTACTTTCTGGTCTTACGAGCACATTAAACGGATTGTTTGATGGTCTGGAAGAAAAACATCCTATAGCCGGGAATATTGCAGAATGGCTTACTAAAGCGTTTATTGCAGTGAAAGTATTAGATATTTCAGGTATTGGCACTCTCGCATGGAACCTTGCCAAACATATTGGATTGAAAATAGCTGAAAAGAAAAACGCTGAACTAATTGCTGAGAAACTGGCTGAGGTTCTTGGCAATGGGACAAGTGGAGCTACAGAAGCAATAAAAGGAATTGGAGATGTTGCCGAAACCGCTTCTACAGGAGGACTTTCTACATTTGCTTCAACTCTTGGAAAGATATTCGGAACTGCTGGAATTGTATTTGTTGCAACGGGGTTGGCAGTAAAACTTTCAAAGAAAATTGCTGGAATTATTGAAACTTTACAGGGAGGAAATGGTATCCTTTCACAAACAGGCGGCTATTTACATGATTACACAGGTGCAATGGAGAACGCGCATAAAATCACCCAAGACCAGGCAGAAGAACTTTGGAAATTAATTGAAGCTGATGAAAGTGCAGGGAAATCTAATTCTGAAATGTATGCAGATTTCATTAAGTCTCTAAAAGATTATGGGGTATCCGCTGATACAGCAAGAAAGATTCTTGAAAATTACGGGGCGCAAGCTGGTGTATCAGCCGATTTTGTTCAAGAATTATCTGATAATTTGGGAGTACTTGGAGAAGGAATGTCGCAGACAGATGGCAAAATTGATACATCTAAAATTAAAATTAGTGATTTGAAAAAAGTGTTGTATCAGCTGAGTTTGAAGTCTGATGATTTTAGTGGCAGCTATAAGACTGTATGGGATCAGCTAGATAATAGCCAGGGAACTTTATCCAATTCAAAGCAGGCATTCGATTTAATTTATAATTCGCTTAAGGATATGGGAGTACCACTTGATGAATTTGACGAGATGTTAAAAACTGAATTCCCAGACGCAGTCACTGAAATGGAATCCACTTCAAAAATTGCTTTTAATAATACGGCAAAAGCTGCTGAAAGCGCCATGGGCGGCGTGACTACTGCGGTCGCAAACGCTTCCAGCTCAGTATCTAACAACGCAAAAACTGGATTCGGAATTGCAAACACAGCCATCGGCGCTGCAATGCTTGGAATCCAAAATTCAACAAAAAATGCCATGTCATCCGCACAGTCAAATGTAAAGACTGCCACAGACCGCATCAGTTCAGATTCCCAGACGAACTGGGGACTGGCTTCCGATTTTGCAACTGGAGCATTAGGAGAAATCGACCAGGAAACCTATAACACCATGCAGAAAGTGTATGGCGTTATAAGGCGCTGGAATGAAGCAATAGAGGATAGCTTCGACCAAAACTGGGTATTAGGAAAGGATAAAGCCATATCCGCCCTGGTGGAATTACGCTCCAACACTGAAAACGAGGTATCATCCATTTCCAATGTCTTTGATTCTATTAAGGGAAAACTTGAAAATAGTTTTTCCGGGCTGTATGCCATCGGAAGAAATGCGATGTTAAATTTCAAGAACGGAATAGAATCCGTCCATATTAACACACCACATCTGACTATGGACTACGTTAATTGGCAACAGGGAAACACCCATAAATGGCGTTGGAATTCCTCTGTTAAATGGTATGCAAAGGGCGGTCTGTTCAATACGGCGCAGGTGATTGGAATTGGAGAAAAAGGAAAAGAAGCTGCCCTTCCTCTCGAAAACCGCCGCACCATGAAAGCAATCGCAGACAGCATCGTTTCCAGCTCCGGGGGAACCATGGGACTCTCAAAAGAGGAACTGACCCAGGCGGTGGCCCAGGGAGTAGCTATGGCAATGAGCATGAACGGCGGAAACAACGCACCACAATATATCATGAACAGCATCACGCTTGATGGAAGCGAGATCGCGAAGGCTGTGTCAAAAGCCCAAAGAGAGCAGAACAGCCGTTTCCAACCGTCCCCGGCATATTGATTTTTCTACATTTTGTGCTATAATAGACTATATAAAAAAAGACCATTTACGGACACGAACCGCTGAGAAAACAAAGGATTACCTATTGGAAGATTCTTTTCTTGGCGGTTATTTTTATTTTATCCATCATAATAAGGAGGAATGGAGAATGGTAAATGAAGTTTTGGTAACAAGTGAACAGACACCTATCGAGATTGCGTTAGGAGTAGACGAGGACGGCATGACTACCGCAAGAAAATTGTATGCTTTTCTTGAATTGAGAAAAGGAGATTTTGCAAGATGGTGTAAGAAAAACATTATTGATAATGAATTTGCTATCGAAAATGAAGATTACGTGCGACTCTTCCTGGATGCGGAGACGCCAACTGGCGGAAAAATTAAGAGAGAAGATTACAGACTTACTGCTCATTTTGCAAAGAAACTTTCAATGCTGTCAAAATCTGAAAGAGGAGAACAGGCAAGAAATTATTTTATTGGTTGCGAACAGTCCTTAAAAATTGCCTTTAAAAAGCAACGTGCAGCAGAACTTGAACGGGCAAAAGGAATAGCAGTAAGACAGGCATTGACAAAGGCAATCCAGCAATCTTCCGAAAACGAACGTATGCACGGGCATGCCTATTCTACATATACGGACGTTATTTACAAGTCCATATTCGGAAAAAACGCCAAGCAGCTAAGAGAAGAATTTGGAATCTCTAAGAAAGAAAATATGAGAGACTATTTCCCAGAAGAAGATCTGGTGAAAATCCAGAACGCCGAAATGCTTGTAAGTGCATTGGTGGGATACGGCTGGGGATATAACGAAATCAAAGAATTTATTCTGAATAAAGGGATTAATAAAATTGCGGCATAAGGTTCCATTTCAAATCGAACCTTTCCTTATTTAGTTGATTTTTGTAAAACTAACAGGCTAGACTAAGCACCCCAAAGTGGGAAATAAGCTTCAGCCTGCCTGTTATTTTTACGTAAATAACGCCTTATTTTAGATACCCCAAAGCCAAATAAGACCTTATTTCATTTTTAATAGCGCTAAATAAGAAACGAATAAGATTCAAATAAGAATTAAATAAGGAAAAATAAGCTTTTATTTAAGTGCAAATAAGACCTTATTTCACCATCAAATAAGGAAAAATAAGCGTTAAACAAGAAGCTGATTTACATGAAAAAAGCTTAGAATTTCGTCACAACGGAGAAATTTTACTGTTTTTAAATTTATTTTTGTCAAAACATCACATAAAAATGAGGGATTTTGGGCTTTCCTTATTTTTAGACGCAAAAAAGACGCTCTCAGATATAGATTAAGGTTTAGGTTTAGATTAAGGTTTAGATTAAGATATAGATATAGATTTAGATAAAGATAAAGAAAAAAGAAATACATAAATAATATCTGACGATATTATTTATTCGTCAAATAAGATTTGACCCAACATCAAATAGCTAATTGGCACGTTGAAACGCTCAAATTTCCATTTTTATTCTTTACCCAATAAAGTGTAGGGGTGAATGCAGAAAATGGATTTTCGGGCAAAATAGCACGATAATACAGGCAATTCAAAGACAACGAAAGGATTCAATGGATGGATTTTAAGCAAACATACTTTATGATCTGGCAGGAAATATGGAATCTCCACAAGAAGTATGCCTTTATTTCAAAGGACGATATTCCGCAGTGGGAAAACCTCACCATGGAAGCAAGACAGCTCCACGAAAAATACGCTGACTCTGAGGAAAGCCAGTTTGCCGAAGACCTTCTGGTGGCGGTGACTACGGAAATTGACAGAAAAAGCAAATAATGCTTCCCTAATCCGATAGAAAGTGGTATAATATGTGCATCATACTGAGGGGTGATATTTATGGCACTGATTAAATGTCCAGAATGCGGTAAGGAAATAAGTGATAAAGCGGCAAGTTGTCCGAATTGCGGCTTCCCGATATCCGAAACCAAAGCTCCGCAAAAAGAGCGTGAAGTGGAGCTTATGGGAAGAATGAAAGCCAGAACAGAAGGAGAGAACATAGAGATATATCTTGACGGGAATCTGCTTTTCCGGGAGCAATTCCGGGATTTTACTTTGCTGTACAACAAAGAAGTGACGGATGAACTTGGAAGTACCCAGCTGAAGGTTGCTTTTTCCAGTCCCAGATACGACAGACCATTCAAGATTTGCGAGAAAATCAGTTCTCCAAGATACAGGAATGCCAAGGATTTTGCCAAAGAGGTTGCTGAGAAATATTTCAGAAAATCATATGTGGTTGACTGGCGGCTGGTAGAAGAATACGCCAGGGAACATTGCGAAAAAGTGGATGCGATTGAACCTGTTAAAGCGGTTACCGAAACAGGGAATTATAGTGAGAACTCTTCACAAAACGCGCAGAATACAGAGAAAACAGACAGGCGGAACGACGATTCTTTCTTGGCATCTTGCGGCTTCACAATTGCAATGCTGTTATTATTCTGTCCCATTGGACTGTTTACCATGTGGAAATACAAGCATTTCAGCAAAGGCGGCAGAATTGCATGGACGGTTGTTATAGCCTTAATTGTTCCTCTTTCGATGTTTTGTATAGCAGATTGGAACAAAACCTCAAGTTATAGTATAAAAAGCCAGAACGAAACTGAGGAACTGGCTCAAACAGTTAAAGAAAATACAGAGGAAGCTGCAAAGGCAGAAAATATTTTTACGGAAAAGGCGGAGCAGAAAACTGATCCAGAAATAGAAGAAAAATATACTTTGTATGAAAATAATGGTATTTTAGTTGAAGCTGACGGATTTTTAAGCGCTACCAAGACAAATAAGATTAGCTTACACATTGAAAATACTTCAAGCAAAAGCTATGGAGTTTCTTCACATGCATATGCAATTAACGGAATAATGGCTGGCAGTGACCAATATGGATTTGAATCAATAGACGTTGCACCTGGGAAAATGGCAAATTCCTCCCTTGAGCTTAAAGATGATTGGGAAGGAACAGATTTTTTTAATGATTATCAGATAAGCAAAGTTAATTCTTTTGACATTCTTCTTTGGGCTTATGATAACGATAAGAGTTACAAGTCATTTGACAGCGGGCAAATTCATGTTAATGTAAGCGATTCTGGAAATGAGGAATCTCCTGTTTTTGCTGATGCAGTGAATATTTATGATTCTAATGGAATCAAAGTTGATTTTTTATCAAAACGGGGCAATGAATTTACATTTTGCATAACCAATAATACAGGAAAATATTTTACATTTGACGCAGATAACATAAGTTATAATGATTTTACATCATCAGATGTTGATTATAATTTATACAATGAATACATTTTGGATGGGTGTAAACTTGTGATAAATGTTAAACCAGACAATGATTTCTTGGAAGAAAACGGAATAAAGGAAGTTACAAAAATTGACTTTTCCTTAAAAATAAGACCTTTAGACGATTATTCCAATGAGTATTCTACTGATATTTTTTCTGTTGGATGGTAATAAAAGATTAGGCTAGGGATTTCTCCCTAGCCTTTTTAACCTTTAAACACACGCCCGCATTCCTTGCACTGATATTTGGTAGAAAACAGACCATGACCGATTATCTGGACATTAGCGCTTCTACAAGACCATTTCGGACATTTTATCTTTCCTGTTATTTTATCAATTTTCTTTCTTTTTCTCATTTTACATCCCTCACATCTTCTATGTATTTTGGCATAAACCATGCAGAATTATGTCCGCTCCAATAGTCAATACCATAATCAATTATTTTGCCATAAAGTGTCAGATAAGTTCCCGGTGTGTAATCAGAACTTTTAAAATCATAATCTTTAGAAAACAAAATTCCGACGTCGTTTCCACTTCCGTAACTATCCTTATCTTTGGAGTATATTCCAACAAGGCAACATTCGTTGTCAAGATTGTATTCCTCTGTTTTATCAGACATCATAAGGTCATAGGGGTCAATAACAGAATTGTCTTGAATATAAAGCTCCACTTTGACATATTCTCCTTCAAGACTTTTGTCTGAAAAAGTAATATCTTCATACCACATTTCTTTGCATTTTTCTTTGTATTCTTCTTCTGTTAAGGAATCCATATCTATTTCTTCGGTGCCTGTTTCTTCTGCAAATACTGGAATTGAAAAAGCTGTGCCAGATAAAGCACAAATAGCGAGAATGGTAATCAAACGTTTCTTCATGTAAAATCCCCCTCTTTAGTATGATATACATATTTTACCACTCCAAAACGGATAGTGGAATAGGAAATTTGAAAAAAATAACAATTCGTCAAAATGACGTTTTGTCGGTAAAAAACTGTCGTGAATTTCAAGACGGTGTGAAATAGCTGTTCCGCAAATTTATGGATCTGTTTCTTCACAGTGAAGAACGTTTGAACCATCATCAATTTGATTACGGTTAGCACTTCGGACAATTTGTCATAGGTTCGCCAAAATGGCTAGTGACTCCGCATTAATGCGGAAAAGGGGATGCTTCAATCACCCAAGTAAATTTTTACTTAGGCTAACTGCGACTCTTCCTAAAAGCCGAGATGGCTCTCTAAATTAGGGAGTCATTTAATTTTACAAAATAATGCTTGACTTTTGTGGATACATATATTATTATATATTTGTGGATACAAAAAGAAAAGAGGTGAAAAGATGAGTCCACGAAAAGGGAGACCTACAGACGACCCAAAGATTTTGAACACAAGAATACGGCTTTCGGAAGATGATATTGCAATGTTGGAATATTGTTGTGAAAAAACTGGAAAGAAAAAATCCGAAATTATCAGAGAGGGTATAAGAAAGGTCTACGAAGAACTTAAATAACTAAATATGGGTATCCGTAACTTTCCTAGGGCTAGCGGATACCCAAAACCAAAATGGTATGTAAAAATTATAACACTACATACCTCTTTTTGGCAAATGCTTTTTATTCGTCATTAATGACGAGTAATACCGAAAGGAGATATATTATGGAGAATAATATTCAGATTTTTAATAACCCGGAATTTGGAGAAATTAAAACAGTTATAGTTGATAGAGAATTATGGTTCGTTGGAAAAGATGTAGCAACGGCACTTGGATATAAAAATACTGCGGATGCTATCGGAAAGCATGTAGACTTTGACGATAAGCTGACATCGCAAATCACGATTGCAGGTCAGAAAAGAGATGTAACGGTAATCAACGAATCCGGTCTTTACGCCCTTATTTTCGGAAGCAAGTTAGAATCCGCAAAGAAATTTAAGTCGTGGGTTACAAAAGAAGTATTGCCATCTATCAGAAAGACAGGAACCTATGATTATCCAGCTCTTTCCGGAATCTCCAAAGAATTACAGGCAGTTATCGTAGTAGACAAGCGAGTAACCCAGGTAGAGCAGAAAGTTGATACCGTGAAACAGGAATTGGAAGATTTCAAACAGGATTTACCACTTCTTGGCGTAGAGATGGACAAGGTGACAAATGCCGTGAAGTCAAAGGGAACAAAGGTTTTGGGTGGAAAGTCTAGCAACGCCTATAAGAATGGTTCCTTGAGAGCAAAGCTGTATAGAGATATTCACAATGAGGTGCGCCGACAGTTTGGCGTGACTACATATAAGGCAATCAAGCGGAAACAGTGCGAGAAAGCGGTAAAATTGGTTGAAGATTATAAGCCACCGATTTATCTGGAAGAACTGATTGACAACGAAAACGCACAGGAAAGAATGTTTTAACAGGATACGCGGATTACACAGGAGGAAAATAAAATGACAAAGGCTGAATTACAGAAAACAATAGACGAACTGAACGCAGATAACAACGAGTGCGTGGCACTTCTGGACGAGTATATGTACCGACAGAGAATCATTGAAAATCTTATCAATTTGAAAGACCTGTCAAAATTAAAGGGAATGTATCTCTTTACCAAACAATTAATCGGGGAAGCGTGATATTATGGCAAATAGAATCCAGTTCAATGACTTTCAGAAAAAGAGCGTGTATGCCAAGTGCAACGGAAAATGTGCGATATGCGGTAAGCCTGTCAAATTCAAGAAAATGACAATCGACCACATTACACCGCTGTCCCGGGGCGGCACCAATGATATTAAGAATCTGCAACTGGCATGTAAGCGTTGCAACAGCATGAAGAGCAACATGACAATGGATGATATGATGGGGCAGATTTCCGAGATTTTGAAGTATAACCGTAAACAGAAATTTATTAGAATGTTGGGAGGAATTGTAGAATGAATTACAAAAAGGGAATTATTTCAATGATTGAGAGCATTGAGAAGCCAGGAACCCTGGAATACTTATATACTTTTATTCAGCTGTTTTTAGAAAGGTGGAGCTAACACTATGAATTATAAAACTGAGATTATTAATCTTGTACAGAACTGCAATAATAGCCACTGGCCGAAAGTTGTTTATGCATATGTGAAAAGATTATTGAAATGATACCGAAGTATACTAAATTTTACTTTCATCATATGCCATCATATGGAATCATATGCCAGTTAGTGATATAATCTAAAATATCTTAAAGCGTTTACCTTTCGGGGTAGGCGCTTTTTTGTTGCCAAAAATGAAGACGAATTTTTCCATTGTCCTTTTTTATAGTATGAAACTTTAAATAAATTAAGGGGGATATATCCCCCTTTCTGAGGGTTAGCATATGGCAGAAGCATTTTTAAAAGTGGATGGGGTAGCGTTGCCCTGTCCTTCTTCTTTTACATGGGGTTTGCAGGATATATCGGCATCGGAATCTGGAAGAACAGACGATACAACCATGCATAAAAACAGAGTTGGGCAGAAACGGAAACTATCCGTTGGTTGGAATGCCCCAGACTGGGAAACGTCCTGCAAGATTATACAGGCAGTGAACCCGGAGTATATAGATGTTACGTACCCGGATTTACTTACCGGGAATAAACAAGAAACTAAGACCTTTTACGTTGGAGACCGTGAAGCCCCATTTAAGAGCTGGTGGATTGGAAACCAGAGAATGGACGGAATAAATTTTGATTTTATCGAGAGGTAAAACATGCGGAACTTATCATCTGAATTTAAGGAACAGCAGAATAACGGGAATCGGAATTATCTGAAATATGCAGATTTTACCTTTACGGATGGCACGACATTGCCCATCGCTGACGAGGACTTGTGGTCAAACGGGCTGAAATTCGAGGATGCAGTATCTCAAAGCGGTTCCTTTGATATCGGCGCAGCTATCGTGAATAAGCTGACATTGCAGATCAATAACTTTTCCGGGAAATTTACGGATTATGTCTGGGATGATGCCAGGGTGGTCTGCCACATTGGCATGAAATTATCCAATGGTATTGAGAAAATCCGTATCTGTACCATGACAGTAACGGATGCACCGTATCAAAGCACGGCAATCATAAATCTTACTTGCGAAGATTATATGAGAAAGTTTGACCGGGATTATTCAGAAAGTAAGCTGACCTACCCGGCAACCAGATTAGAGATCGTCCAAGACGCCTGCAATGTCTGCGGAGTTACATTACAGTCAGTCCGATTTGATAACGATAATATCGTAATCAAAAACAGGCCAGCTGATGACAGCATAACCTTCAGACAGGTTATTGCCTGGATAGCACAGATGGGATGCCAGTGGGCAAAAGCTGACGCATACGGAAGATTATGCCTTGGGTGGTATGAAAAGGAAATTTCAAAAACAGACCCAGATATAACGGCAAAAGATACGAATGGATTCACTCCTTGGCTTTACGATGTGGAGATAACAGGTGTAAAAGTCACAGAATACGTTGACAATTCTTCCGAAAATGAAGCGAAAACCTATCAGTCGGGGAAATCTGACTACACTGTTGAAATCAGCGAAAATAAGCTAATCCAGGAGGGAATGGGAGAAGTAATCTGCTCGATTATAGCGGATAGATGCGTAGGAATGAAATTCCGTCCGTTTTCCACCAGTTCACTCACAAATATTGAGTGGGAAGCCGGGGATGCAGTCCTGATTTCAGACAGAAAAGGAAATACGTATAAATCCTACCTTACATCCGTCACACTTAATCCAGGAGCATTTGAACAGATAGAGTGCAGTGCCCAAAGCATTTCCAAAAACAAACAAAAGCAATACACTTTAAGTCAGCAAGTTAGCGCTGATTCTAAAAAGGCAATTAAAGAAGAGAAAAACGCAAGGGAAAATGCCTTGAAAGAATTAGCCGAACGCCTTTCAGAATCTTCTGGCGTATACACCACTATCCAGACTTTGCAGGATGGCAGTAATGTCTATTATCTGCACAACAAGCCAAGCCTTTCGGATTCAAGTATGGTTTGGAAAATGACTGCGGAAGCATGGGCTGTATCTACAGATGGTGGACAACATTGGAATGGCGGTATGACTGTTGATGGTGATGTAATTGCCAGAATCCTTACAGCCAATGGAATCAATGCCGATTGGCTGAATACAGGAACCATACGTGCGGTTGATGAGGATGGAAATGTTACATTCCTTGTGGATATCACAACAGGAAGAGTTGTAATAAATGCCGATAGCATACAGATAGGCGGTAAAAATGTATCAGACGTTGCGAAGGATAATGCGAATACCCAAATTAATTCCTTTATCAAAAACACATATGCACCTTCCTTGAATAACATCCAGTCTCAGATTGATGGCAAGATTCAGACATGGCATCAGGACACAGACCCGTCGCTGGAATGGTCTAGTGTTCAGAATACCCCGTGGAAGGACAAGGACGGGAACCCCATTCTTGATATGGACGGGAATCCTATATTGATGGATTGGGAAGATGTAAAGGCGCTGCATGAGGGTGATTTGTGGTACAACACCACCAACAACACGCAGTGGATCTACCAGAGCGGCGTATGGGTTCCACAGGATATACCGAAGTCTATCTTAAGTATTATCAATGGGAAATCCTCAATTTATGTAAGACAGCCGGTTCCACCTTATGAAAAAGGTGATTTGTGGATTACATCCATGAATAACAAGGAAGCTGCTATCAAGACTGCAATCCTTACTAGAACGAGCGGTGATTTCGTAGCATCTGACTGGATTAATTTTAAGTATGTCGATAAGGATGATGTGAAAAACGCAATTAATGAGTATGATACCAGTCTGGGGCAGGATGAGATCTTCAACAAGCTTACAAACGGTGGGGAAAAGCAGGGAATATACATAGAGGAAGGAATCCTTTATATAAACGCAGAATTTATTCTGGCTGGTATATTGGCTGGTAAGCGAATCAATGGCCGTGGATTAAAAGTTATAGACGACAATAATAATGTCACATTAGAAATTGACAGCGAAGGAAATGTTACTCTTGCTCCAAAAGTATTTTCTTTGCAAGGGAAAACGGTGCAGGAAATTGCAAACGATTCCGCAAGTAGCGCAGTTAATGGGCAAACCCAAGAGGATATTTTCAATAAGCTCACTAAAAACGGGGCGTCCCAGGGGATTTACATGGATGAAAAAGGAGATATCTATGTAAACGGCGAATTTATCCAGGCGAAGGGAATCAGGGTTCTTGATAAAGACGGAAATACTACTTTTTATATTGATAAAAGTGGGAATGTATCAGTAGCAGCTTCAAGCTTTTCCTTCCAAAACAAGAGTATTTCAGAAATTGCGCAGGGTGTAGCTCAAGAAGAAATTGCAAAAATAGAGCCAGAAACAGATAATCTTTTGAAAGGTTACTGGCTGTCTGAAGATAGTGTAAAAAAATACTGGAACACAAGCGGAACAGTTACGTATAGCCAGGAAGACCCTGTGGGCGGAAAACAATCAGTACTATTTTCCGGGTTGTCCGCCGGGAACACGTTCATGTCCAGTAAAATTACGGAGAATCCAGTTTCCAATACCAGTGGAAGATACAATGTATCCTTCTGGATGAAGGGCGGAGCGAGCGTATACACGGATGGAATATATGCAGAAGTAGAAGTGTACTTTAACGGCACTCTGGTTGATACAGCGAAAGTACAAGGGTGGAAAAAATACAATTACTCTGTTGATGTTTCCAAAATGGACTCTTCAAGGTCTAAGCTGCAATTTAAAGTAAAGGTATTCACCAATATTGCCCACAGCATCTATCTGTACGAACCTTCCGTAACATTTGGCTATACCAGTTCAGATATTTTTAATATGCTGACGAACAATGGTGCAATACAGGGAATCTATATGGTTGGCAGTCAACTTTTTGTGAATGGGCAGTATATAAAATCACTCAGCATTGAGACGGAATCACTTGCCGCAAACGCTGTAACCGCTGAAAAAATGTCGGTAAAAGAGCTAAGCTCTCTTGGAGCAACCATAGCCGGGTTTGCAATTTCGGATACGGAAATTAGAAGAGACAGCGGAGACAGCAAAAAAGATAACTCCCTTGTGATTACAGCCAAACTTACAGAAAATGAAAAGCCAACTATCTATTTCGGTGGAATATATAATTCGGCAATAGAACTTTCTATGGATGCTGACGGAATAACTGGAGATGAAGAAAGAGGGCTTTGCTTAAAAACTCACGTAGCATTAAGCTCAGATGAGTGGACTGATGGGACGCATCATCAACTTGGACAAACACAGTTCAACGGGGATGTTACTGTAAACGGGGATTTCTCCGTTTCTTCCGCGTACACCAAGTCTATAATGGCAAGCACAGATAATTACGGGGAACAGGCTTACTATTGCTACGAAACACCAACGCCTACGATTGGAGATTTTGGCGGCGGAGTGATTGGCGAGGATGGAGTAGTTGCCGTTTTAATTGATGATGTTTTCCGGGAATCCACAGGGGCAGGAGTTGAATATTATGTGTTCCTTCAAAACGAAGGGGAAGGGCAGTCATGGGTATCTGAAAAATCGGATGCCTATTTTATTGTCCGGGGAACTCCGGGACTACGATTTGCATGGGAATTGAAAGCCAAGCAGAAAAACAAAGAGTATATACGGTTCAATTCTGGAAAAGAAGACCGTGCTGTTGATTTTGAATCTTACGACCTCGAATCTATCATGTTTGGGGAAAGAAAGAAAATAATTGCTGAAATGGAAGGAGAATTGTTATGAGCTTAGTAAAAAGACTTACCAGTTTTATGAAACTACAAACCGGGGAAGGCGACCGGATCGCATTCTCTTATTCTACGATCGATACAGACAGCGGAAAGGTTGTTGAACAGAATCTAAGGGGGAATTTCCTGATCCTTGATGACGATTTAGCAGCTCATGTCAAAGCAATTGAAGAATATATAAAGCAAAATAAGCTGAATTAAGGTGATCACATGGCAAAATGGACAGAATATACCAAAAAACCGAATCCCACCAGTGAAGATGAGATAATGATTCTCGATGTGGAAGGGAACGCGAACAAAAGGGCGCTTCTGTCCGATGTTATCGAACTACTTTCGCAGGCATTGAAGCTTAACCGGGTAACTGCTTTTGATGGAGAAGGCAGTTATTCCGAAATGGTTTCGAACGGTCTCAATATCACGCTGAATAAGCTGAATATAATCGGGATTGGTTACGCTTCTTCGGATTTTCCATACCCATATATCATATTTGGCGAAGGCGTTTCTCCCAGATCTGATTCTTCCGGGATGATTAAGTTCTACCAGGGAGGGCTGTGGATTGGAAATTGCGTAGACAGAAACTCAAGCAAGATTGTGTCCGGGACTGGATTTTACGTTGATTTCCAAAACGGGAAGGTTCTCCTTTATATAAACGGGAAACAGTCGGAAATTACAGGGGGAAGCGGAGGTGGAACCGTTGATATAGATGAGATTATCGAAAAGCTGAAGCCGTACATTGATGAACAGATTGCACAGACGAAGCCAGTAGCAGTATTTGGATAGGGAGGTGGAACATGGCAGTTACTAAGTGGTCGTGGCAAACCGCAAACCCATCCGCAAGCTCCACTGGAAGCCAATACGCTTTCGGCGGAGCTACAGCAAAGGAAAATCAAAAAAGCTATCAGACTTTAATAGAAAAAGGGCCTGTTTCTGATTTCTCTTACAAGTCCTGGAATGATTTGTGCCTTAAGCTGAAGGATTTGAGCAATGAATGGAAAACGGGAGCAGACCTGGAAAACATTTGGGTAAATTCCCCATACCAGTCGGATTACCCGGATGAGGAGACTTTTAAACAAAATAATGGCGGAGTTATAAGGGCGGCGGCATTAAATAAAGTGCTTGCCGCTCTTCCCGATTTTGTTGAAAAGCCATGGAATCAAGAATTGAAAGCAGGAGACCCATGTAAAGCCAGCTATTTTCTTTTGATGGCAGAAGCCTTAAACCAGTGGTGCAGACTTACGCCAGAAGAATTTGCCGTTTTAATGGAAATTCTATTCGGGGAAAGCGGAAACGTAAGATTGGGCGATACAGAAGCTATCCGCCCAGAAGAATTGGATATCCTTCTGAAAACTGCCGTTGGCGTTTATGCTTCCAATACCATCTTTGCAAAAATAATGCTGGAAATTATAGCAACATTTCCAGACATCACCGTAGAGACCCATGAGCCAGTTCCGATACATCCGAGCAAAAATGAATTCCAGCTCAAAGCATCTTGCACGGTTATTGATAAAAACTATGTTGCAGCCGAAACCAAGAAACTTGAATTCTTATTCCGAATCGCGGCAAATGCGGTTATTAGAAATTCTATTCGGACAGGGATAACAGATTCCTTTAAGCTGACCGGAAATGTGAATGCTAGGTCTCCTAGCATTTCAGATGAGATGAAGATTCAGCTTTTGATTGGATATGGAAGCCTGGTGAATGCCGTTCAAGCTTTTCCTGTTTATACGTTGATTTCGGACGAATATAAGCATAAAAGTCGCATCACCGTAGAGACCCATGAGCCAGTTCCGATATCTATTCGAGGACAGTTTTATCACTCCGGGTCGGTGACGGTTGGATTTGAAAGTGGATTCGAACTGGAAGCGGAAGATACGGAAATCAAATTCAAGGATAACTTCAATGAAAGCGGAGTTGTTGGAAATAGCTTTGAATACGAAGGTGCATTTGAAATACAGTCACCACTAATCAACCTACAGAAGTCTTATGGAACAGAATTTGCTTTAGAAAAAGAGCTTCGGATTGATGGAGAGGTAGACAGTATTGCTGGAACCGCAAAGATAATTGAGACTTCGGAAAACCTTGGACTGAAAGGGGAAAGTGAAGTTGATTCCGCGCCGCCGCAGGATATGCAGCATGAAGGAGACTTTGAAACAGATGAAACAATTGAGCTTTCTTTCGGAAATGAGAAAGAGTTAGAAGTAGTCAATGAATCAATCGCTTTTGAAGAAGGTTCAATTGAGTTGCTTGGAAAAAACAGTTTACCGATTGAACATTCTGGAAGTTTTGCGACAGAGGAAGATATTTCCCTTGGCGAAACCTCAACCAAGGAGATTGCTGGTGAACAAGGAATTACAACTGATTCGGCAGCTGAAATTTCTAAGAGTATGACTCTCGAGAGGGAAGCTGATGCCATTATTGAAATGCTTTCCACAGCTGATATTGAAGGAGTATTAAACAAGAATCTGGAAGCAGAAACGATTTCCAGAATCAGTTCAATTGCAAATCTTGCAATGCAAAGAATGTCTGGCTTGGCTTCTGAAATATCCGTTGAGACCTTGCAGGAAGCTCTGATTGATGTAGTTCTCAGAAAAATTTTGGAAGGACAGGCATCTGCATCCACAAAGCAAATTGGTGAGATAATCATTAAGAAAATGAAATATCTTTCCAGCCTGGAAAACAGGACATCTGTTCAAAACGAAGGAATCATTGATAAAGCAAGACCGAAGGCTGTGGAAGCAAAAGAAAATACGACAACCATTTTGCAAAGTGCATTCCTTGATATGAGCTATACAAAGGGCGGAACTTTGGCTTGCGATTCCTCCGTTGAGACTTTGCAGGAAGCTCTGATTGGTTTTGCTGACAGAAAAATGCTGGATGCAACTGCAATAATTTCAACATCCACCTATGCGGACAACGAAAAAATCGAGCCGAAGGGACTGGAGGGAAACCCGATAGCTTATTCAGATTCGGAAGCAACAATTGTCTTGGCGAGAATCAGTCTTGTTTTAGCAGAAGAATATGAAGAAAAATTAGCAACTGAAATAGAAGATATAAGCGCAGAAGAGATGGAAAGAACTCTTTTGCTTGCGTGAAAGGAGTAGAAAATGGCAACTGGATTTGTAGACAGTGCAAAAGCAACAATACTAAATGGAATGACGGGGAGAACACAGTATGCAACCCTTGCATCAACATGCCTGATTGGGATTGGAACGGTTGACGATTTAGCTTTTACGGAGCCAAATAAAACAACTGGTTATGAACGTACACTTCTTGGAAACTACCAGTCAAAAGACTCACAGCTGATGGGGGAACCTGTAGGAGGGAATATCAAGAATTCCAAAATTATTTACCTCCCGGAAGCAATCAGTTCTTGGGGAACGGTCACACATTTCGCCCTGTTCAGTTCATCGACCGCAGAATCTCCGTTTTTTATCGGAGCCTTAAAGAACCCAATGGAAATACCAGCCGGGTATGTGCCAATCTTCAGAACCAACACTTTATCAATAACTATCATTTGAAAGGAGAAGCAAATGGCAAAATTTATTGAATTAAGCGCAGAGGAAACAATTGACATTTCAGAAATCCTCAGACAGCAGGAAGAAAAAACGGATGAGAATAAAAAGGAGGATGACTGATGGCTGTTACCAAATCATTTGCAAATACATTGCTGACAAGCATATTTGCAAGCGCATATATTGGGCTGTCTAGCACAAAGCCAGCCACGGATGGAACAGGAGTTACAGAACCGCTTGAAAGCGCCGGGTATAAACGGGTTGCTTCTTCTGGCGGTTCTTTTTCTGCAACCAATGGAACGATAACAAACAATGCTTATCTGTACTTCCCGGAAGCAACCGCCGCCTGGGGCAATGTATCTTATCTTTGCGTGTTTGATGGAAACACAAGTAGCGCAAGGCTCAGATACTTTGGAGCGCTGAAAACGCCAAAAGACATTGAGACGAATTCGGTTCCGCTGTTCCGACCTGGAAGTATAAATATTTCAATACCGGAGGGAGATTAACATGCTTAGTGATTATGCATCTAATGCGTTCCTTTCTCATTTAGGGGGAAATGCACAGAATGTTAGCATTTGTAGTGGCGGATGTTACGTTGCTCTTTCCAAAACAGAGCCAAAGGTAGATGGGACTGGAGTGACAGAGCCAGACTCAGCCAATGGATATAAAAGAGCACTTCTTGGAATCCCAAATCAAAGTGCAACACAAAAAATGGGGACGCCTTCAGGTGGAAACATAAAGAGTAAAGATATCATTTACTTCCCGGAAGCAACCGCCGCTTGGGGTTCATGCCCGTATTACGCCCTGTTCAGTGCGCAGACAGGCGGAAGTCTGATTGCCTTTGGAGCTTTGACAAGTGCAATTTCTCCGCAAGCAGGAACAGTGCCACTAATAAGGGCTGAAGAGCTTCAAATGTCAATTAGATAGTCGGGGGTATCTGGATGGCAAGTGAAAAAACCAAGAATATCGGATTAAGCGTATTCCCGGATATTTCCGGGATATATCAACGAGAACTGCGACAGTCCTACTACGATAATTTCTTGAAGATTGACGAAAGCTTTGGAACTTTCAAGACAGATTTGCAGAAATATATAGACCAGAAGATAGGGGAGATTGAGAATGGCGCTTACTGACAAACTGGTTGCGATTGGAGATGCAATCCGGGAAAAGACCAACACCACGGAAAAGCTAACACTTGACGAAATGCCGGGAATGATTTCCTCAATCACAGGCGGAACCAGGGCGGAATACAATGTTACGTTTTACGATTGGGACGGGAAGATTCTGCATCAGTATCCGAAAGAACTCTTTGAAACAATGAGTGCCCTTCCGACTCCACCTAATGACCTGGAAGGATGTACTTGCGTAGGATGGAACTACAGCATAGAAACGATTAAATCCATGCCCGGAAGCGTCATTGTGTGCGCTATTTACAACCAGAATGATGACGAAGAGGAAGAAACGGCTGAAGCCGAAAAGAACTATGTGGACGGAACCAAACTACACCTTCACATCCAAGAAGCTATGACGATTCAGATTGTCTATCTTCAATCTATAGTCGGTGGAGTCACAGTGAAATGGGGAGACGGGGAAACCTCAACCAATTCAACTGGATACGGGAACTCTTCGATATATCAAGAACATGCATATGAAGAAGGGGAATACACCATAACCTTTGACATATTGGATGGATGTAAGCTGACACTTGGAATAAATAATTCTGGCGTGAGTGTTATGGGCGGAAACGGGAGTGGCTTATGGTATAGGACTTCTACCCTAAAAAAAGCAGAAATTGACTTAAGAAATACGGAAATCAATGCATATGCTTTTCGATATTGCATAGGGCTGACAGACGTTGTTATTGGAGACGGAGTAAGCCAGGCACTCAAAACATACGCGTTTCAAAGCTGTTATGCATTAAGGAATGTGAGCCTGTCCAATTCCATTACCAGCATAGGAACATATGCGTTCCAATATTGCTATCGGTTGGCAGAAACTATAATTCCGCAATCTGTAACAAGCATTGATTCTTATGCGTTTCAACACTGTTATAGCCTAAAAAAAGCAGTAATATCCAAAAATGTAGTAACAATTGGCTCATATGCGTTTTCACAATGTTATGCATTAAAGGACGTTACGATATGCAATGGCGTAAAGTATATACGCACCTATGCATTCGAACAGTGCAGAAGCATCAGAAACATACACTTACCAAACAGTATTATAGATTTACAGCAAAATGCTTTTTATAACTGTCTTATACTGGAAATGGTAATTGTACCATACGGAATTACCTCGCTTATAAACAATGTGTTTTCTGGATGTGCCGCATTGGAAAAAGCAATTATTCCAAATTCCGTGACGAGTATTTCATCTGCTTTTACAGGAACCGCACTGAAGTTTATCGGGATTCCAGATAGTGTTCTTACAATATCTGGTACATTTTCAAATGATTCGTGCTTGAGAAACGTGTCTTTGGGGGAGAATTTAACGTCAATAGGAAGCAGCACATTTAGCTCCTGTTACGCTCTGGAACGGCTCATTATACCGCCAAAAGTAACAGGAACTTTTTCATCTCCAATTGCTACAGAATGCAAATGCCTAAAGGAAGTTTCTCTCCCGGAAGGAATGGATATCGGCTCTGGAATGTTTTATAGATGCACGTTTTTGTCTGAACTTCAAAAAGAAATGGTGGAAACAGCATTAGAAAACGCGGAAAATATAAACCCATATGCATTTGCCGGGGAATCCTATTTGGAAGATATAGCTTTAAGCGAAAACGCCAAAACCATTGGAAACTATGCATTTGCGGAAAACTATGCATTGGAAAAAGTTTCAATTCCAGAAGGAGTTGAAACAATAGGCAATTATGCATTTAGTATTGATTATGGACTAGAGGATATTGATTTCCCGGAGTCAATTCTGACACTTTCAAGTTACTCATTTTCGCAATGCAGAAGTTTAAAAGAGCCGACTATAACAGCGAAAAGTGTTGAAAGCAATGCTTTTTCTGGATGTAGTAAAATCAGGAAAGTAACGTTTACAAAAAATCAAACAAGTGTTGGTACTAGCTCGTTTAATGCTTGTTATGGATTAAAAGAAATAGCCTTTTCTGATGCTGTAATAGAAACCACGATTAGCTCTGGAGCATTTGCAGGGACAGGAATTGAAAAGATGCCAGATTTCCCAGCAAGCACAACATTTAATGCTGGTTCTGTGTTTGCTAGCTGTTATTCTCTCGAAAACTTTGACTTGTCGAAGATTTCTATAGCGCAGAATACAGACCAGCAAAGCATGTTCAATTACTGCTATTCCATGAGCGAAGCAACACTGAACCCAGATGTTAGGTCGATTGGGAACTATATGTTCAATTATTGCTACTCATTGTTGGGCATAAAAGTATCAAAGAACGTAACGTCAATTGGATATAATGCGTTTTATAACTGCTACAATCTACTTGACATAGAACTGCCGCTGGTTGGGGTAACATCTATTGGTTCACAAGCTTTTTATGGATGCTATAGGCTAAAAAAAGCAATAATCCCATATACTGTCCGAACAATAAACGGCAGTATATTTTCTTCGTGTTATTGCCTTTCCAAAATATACTTTTACCCACAGGTTCCGCCGACCGGGACAACTGCAATAGGGAGTGGATTTCCTTCCCATTATAAGCTTTATGTGCCGAAAGGATGCCTGGAAGCGTACAAAGCGCAGTTTACCTCACACAAGGAAGAAGCATTTGAAGAATTTGAGTATATGATTGCCTACCAAGAAAATAAATTCTTCAGAATTATTTCTGTTTCGGCAAACAGTTTTTCAATAAAAAAGCCATTTATACACACAGGTTTTGATGATTCCCAGACATTTACTGGGACTTGCAAGTACAATGGCACAAATTTCTCAAAGATAACAGGGATTGAATTTGATTGGAAAACAGATGAAGTAACGGTAAACTTCGAGAGATCAGAAGATATAGTATACGGGCAAAGGGAAGATATAGAGATAACAATATCCGCTGACGGGAAAGAAGGAGTAGAATGTACCTTCTCTGCACAGGTTATGTGTTCTGAAAAAGAAATCTATGAAGAATACAGCGTGACTAATGTTTCCAGTGCTTATGGATTTTATCTCAATGAACAAAACTATTATCAGAGCAATAACCAGAAAGTCCCGAATTCGTATGCTGTATGCCGTGTGGATTTCCAAACAAACATAGGAACGTTATATGTGGACTGCGTAGGAGAAGGAGAAGCTAATTACGACTATGGAATCTTGTCAAATTTAGATACGGAGCTTGAGCTAAACAACAGTGAAGGAAGTGCAAACAATATAAAACGCTCATTCCGTGGAGTAGGAAAATACGAAGAGACAGTCGAATACCAGATTAAGGATGAAATGGAACACTTTATTTACATCAAATACAAAAAAGATGGCTCCGCCGATGTTGGCGAGGACTGTTTGAAATTCAAAATCAGATTTGTATAATAGAAAGGAGCAAATACATGAACATCAACACTTCATTAATAAGCAACAACAACAGCTACGCAGGACAGACACCGCTCTATATTGTCATCCACAATACGGATAATGCAGCCAAAACCGCAGATGCCAAGGCACACGCCACCGCACAGCATAACGGCAATTTTAAGGGCTATTCAGCCCACGTATTCGTTGACGATAAGTCCGCATACCAGGCACTCCCGTACAATCGAGGTGCATGGCATGTTGGCGTGAATTACGGCGGAAAGATGTTTGGAACCGTGAACAACCGAAATTCCATTGGCATTGAGATGTGTATGAATGCTGGCTATAATTATGAAAAAGCATTCCAGAACACCGTGGATGTATGCAAGCAGCTGATGAAGAAATACAACATCCCGGCCAGCCGGGTAGTGCAGCACTATGATGTGTGCGCTAAGAATTGTCCTTCCGTTATCCGCGGAAAAGGTGACTGGGATAGATTCAAGAAGCTCATTTCCAGTGAAATCGTGACAATGCCAACCTCAAATCCGACAGCAAAGGTCGATAAGTATTACCGTGTCCGTAAAACATGGAAGGATTCCAAGAACCAGATCGGGGCTTACAAGTCACTGGAAAATGCGAAGAAAGCTTGCAAGGCTGGATATACTGTGTTTGACTGGAATGGAAAGGCTGTGTATTCCGTGACAGCAAAGAAAAGTGTAGCCCAGGTTACAAAAGAAGTAATTAACGGCGAATGGGGAAACGGGCAAGATAGACGTGAACGCCTGGAAGCTGCTGGCTACAACTACGCAGAAGTGCAGAAAAAAGTCAATGAATTACTGAAATAATAATACTCCCGGGGCTTTCCCGGGAGCTACTTAAATGTTGTATATTCTTCAAATTCGTTTCTTATTTTCACAAAATCTTTCCTTCTGATTGGCACCGTATTTCCAGAAAACATAAGGAACGAAGTGTTTATTTCTTTTACCTCGTCCATGTTTATTATGTAGCTTTGGTGGCATCTTAAAAATCTGGAATCCAGTAATTCTTCAATATCAGATAGCTTACATCGTTCCGTATAAACTGTACCACAAGTGCAGTGAATGATGATGTATTTATTCAAGCTCTCAATATATTCGATATTTTGAAATTCAACTCGATGAATAAAGTCTTTTCCTTTTATCAGAAGAGTGCTTTTTTGGATATGTTCCAGAGCGTGATTGAAAGCAGTATACATTCTTCCGTCCTCAGAACCTTTTATGATGTAGTGAACCGGGAGTATATCAAGAGCTTCAAAAACATACTCTTTGTGGGCTGTCCAGAATATAATATTTCCATCATAGCCATTTGTTCTTAATTCCTTCGCTATTTCAATTCCGCTTTCTTCTTTTAAAACGATATCCAAAACTACAATATCATACCATTCGCCATCTGCCATATCGTCAATAAGTGGTTGCCCTTTATCATACGGAGTAATCAATGCTTCTACATCCATACTTCGTTTTAGAAAATTATTAATCCTGTGTGTAAATATATCAATCTGTAGTTCGTTATCATCACATATTGCAATTCGCATTCAAACCATCTCTTTTCTGCCAATTTCGCCACCAGAGAACCTGTTTTTGCCAAAATTCGTTTTGTATTGAAAATATTGTTATAATACACTATATCATATTAAAAAAGTAGTGTAAAGAGGTTCCGTATGAAAGAAAAGTTAAAACAAATAATATTTATCTTATTAATAATACAATTACTTTTATCTATTCATGTTGATTTTTGCCTGGAACACAATAATTCTAACTGGGAGGAGAGATTCATCATGTCCCAGGCAGAAGTTATACAGGAAGGGAAAATTGTGAAAAGATGCATTGTAGATGCAAACTGTTTAACATCTGGAATTTCCCTGTTTAAATATAATACGATTCAAAAGGCTTGCAATCACAATATTTATGCAAAAAAGATTATAATTCACAGAAGAGTTGGAAAAAAGCAACTTGCTAGGAAGGATTTAAGCGGAGATGATTCCGTCCCAGTATATGGTTGTGAAAACATGATATAATTTAATAAATAAGAACAGATGTTCGAAATATTGGGAGGGATTTACGTGGATTACAAGAAAGAAATTATTGAGATGATAAATGGAATAAAAAAGACAGGTACATTAGAGTACCTGTACACATTCATAAAACTATTTCTGGAGAGGTGGGGCGATTAAGCCCCACCTTTTTAATTAGAAAGCATGGAATCAATTAGACTTAAAACAATTTTCTGATCACGTTCGCTTAATAATGAGAATTTTGAAATCAGATTAAAATCTTCTTTTGCTTGATCAGGTGTGTCTTTTCTGGCACGTCCTACATTAAATCCCATTAACCACGACTCTGAAACATTTAGCGCCATTCCTAAGACAACCAGTTTTTCTTGACTGGGCTCTGTCTTTCCAGAAACGTACTGGCTAATATCCGACTTATTCATTTTCACATTGTATTTCTTACAATATGGAAGGACAAGATTAAGAATATCAACCTGCCTCAGATTACGTTCGTCCATCAAAGTCTTAAATCTTTCTGATGAACTAACTTTTTCCATTATATTATTCTCCTTTCGCTTTCTGATGATAATATATCACATATGAAACAAAAGTTCAAGACTCAAAACAGAAAAGTTAAAAATATTGAAAAAAATATTGACATAGCGTAATGTTGGTGCTATATTATAGATAGTTCAAAACATTGAACTAGAAAGGAGTGCGAATATGGCATTTGATTATAGTAAGCTTAAAGGAAGAATCATTGAAAAATATGATAGTCAGAGTTCCTTTGCAAATGCTATGGAATGGTCGGAGCGTACATTATCGTTGAAACTCAACGGAAAACTGTTTTGGAAGCAGTCAGATATTTGCAAGGCAGTCAACCTGTTAGAGCTTTCTGCTGATGATATACAGGACTATTTTTTTAAAGAAAAAGTTCAAAGTACTTAACTGGAAAGGAGTAAATTTTATGAGCAAAAAGAAGAAAAAGAAAAAGGCTTCTAAGATGGTGCGAACATCAAAGAAACCTATTTCCTTAACATGTTTGATTAATAAGAAAACTATTTGCCAGATGGATATTTTTCGTTGAATGCTTCTAATGCGGATTCATAAGCATTTATGTATTCTTCGAAATAATCGATGGTTACATGAGTTTTGCCAGCATCAACTTGAGATTGACGTTTTAAATGGCAAACATCAGTGCAAACTGCAATGGCTAAATCATGTGCGCGTTTTTCATTATCCGTCATTATTACACCTCCTTCCTAAAGGAGATTATATCACAGATGGGAGAAAAATTATATGAATGATACATATAATGTTCTTTATTCTATTTTGGAAGAACTACAAGCTATTCGCAATATCCTGGATCAGCCCAAAAAACGAATTCCTAAAAAAGATAAGAAAAGCTTCGAAAAACGTATTATTGATAGACCTCTTCTCGAACCTCAAAATTCTATGATGATGGAAAGAAAGGAGAATAATGAACGAATTACAGATTTTTAATTCGCCAGAGTTCGGAGATATTCGGACGGTAGAGATTGACGGTAAACCATACTTTGTTGCAAATGATGTAGCAAAATCGCTGGGATATAAAAGACCTGCTGATGCAGTTACTGCACATTGCAAGGGGTCGGTAAAACACCGATACCTTACAGAGGGCGGAGAACAGGAAGTAAAAGTTATACCAGAAGGTGATGTTTACCGATTAATTTCAAGGAGCAAACTTCCATCCACAGAGAAGTTTGAAAGATGGGTATTTGATGAAGTCCTCCCATCCATCCGCAAACACGGCGCATACATGACCGAACAGGTCATTGAAAAAGCGTTAACCTCACCGGACTTCTTAATTCGGCTTGCAACACAGTTAAAAGAGGAACAGGAGAAGCGAAAACTGGCAGAGTCCGAAGTAAAGATGAAAAATCAGATTATTAGCGAACTAAAGCCTAAAGCTGATTATTATGACGAGATTCTGAAAAATCCTGGTCTTGTCACAATCACACAGATTGCAAAAGATTACGGAATGTCTGGAAAGAAAATGAATGGCATTTTACATAGCCTAGGTATTCAGTACAAGCAAAGTGGACAGTGGTTGTTATATGACAGATATTCTAAGAATGGTTACACACATTCGGAAACTGTTGATATTACCAGATCAGACGGTAGACCAGATGTGAAAATGAATACCAAGTGGACACAAAAGGGAAGAATCTTCCTTTACAACACATTGAAAGAAAAAGATATTCTTCCAGTTATTGAGATGTTAGATGAAACAGCATAAACGAAAAAAGGAGGTGAATACAGAATGATAGAAGATAGCTATATTTCTGAAAGACTATCCGATTATGATTCTAAAGTATTTCTGCTATATCGCCACAGAAACGGACAGAAGGCAAGCGACCTTGTAGAAAAAGTGAAAAACGAAATTGCCGAATGCGGTCTGTCCGCTACCGAAGCAAAAGGGTTTTTAGAGTATATGAAGATTGTTATTGACGCTCAGTCACATCTTCCCATTCGGAAATAACGGAAGTTTTTATGGTTTCTACTCCAGGAACATTACCATCATCAATCTCATTTGCGGTATGAAACATTGAAATTATTTTATGAGAATAAGGATGCTCCTTTCCACAATTCGGGCACACAACCTTTTCTGTACTTATTCTTTCACTTATATAGTAATCGCAATGACAAGTACAGGAAACTTTTAATTTGAGAAACATTTTAACACACCTCCTTTCTGAACACATTATACCATTCAGAGGGAGAGAATAAAAGAAAATAGGGAGGAAAAACAACATGATTAAAATTAAAAACGAAACCATTAAGGTAGAGGGAGTCATGGTAGATTTGCTATCTGAGTATGCCGTACTTACTGACACCCTCAAGAAAGAAATGGTTGAAAACGGGAAAATTACCGAGAAGGAAGCAATTAAAATTCTTAAGGATTCCGCTGAAGTAGGTTTCTTGAGCGATGAGGAACGCAGAGAGAAAGTTATAGAGAAAAATAAGGAATTATCTTTAATTCTTGCAGCTGGAATGTTGAAGGCGGCTTTTGAAATGAGTGGGAAGGAGGATTAACTATGGGAGAAACTAAAAGCACAGATTATATTCCCGAGAACGCCAATGAAGAATACGCACTTCTGGTTGGAAGATTAAAGGCATTTGAAGCTTGGGCGAATAGTGTGAAGGATTATGATTTCACAAAGGACATGGCATTTAGAATGCTTGGACTTGATGTAGACGAGACAAAGGAGGAAAAGAAAGGATGAAATGCTTCAAGGGCTTTGATAAGGACTTAAAGTGCAGAGGTTTCCAGTATGAAGTTGGAAATGAGTATGTGGAAGAAAAAGCAAATATTTGTGATTGCGGATTCCATGCTTGCGAATTTCCAATGGATGTATTTGGGTATTATCCTCCTTCGGATTCCAGATATTGCGAAGTTGATCTTGATGCAAACGATCAGAAAACTTCTGATGATAGCAAGAGAGTTGGAAAGAAAATTTCCGTAAAAGCAGAAATTGGAATTGCCGGGATTATTAAGGCTGGTGTCGAATATATCAAAGAGCAAGTTGATTGGGAAAATGATAAGGCAACCAATACTGGAGATTATTCAGCGGCAACCAATACTGGAAATAAGTCAGCGGCAACCAATACTGGATATCAGTCAGCGGCAACCAATACTGGATATCAGTCAGCGGCAACCAATACTGGAGATTATTCAGCGGCAATTGTTGAAGGAAAGGAAAGCATTGCTTTAGCCACAGGAATCAAATCAAAAGCTAAAGGAAAAATCGGGTGCTTCATTGTTCTGGCTGAATGGAAAGAAATTGATTATGAATATCATCTTGTAGATGTTAAATCCGCAAAAGTAGATGGTGACAATATTAAAGAAGATACTTTCTATATGTTGAAGGATGGGAAATTTGTAGAAGTAGATTAAGTTGCCCTGGAAGGTGCGGACACACCAACCAGAGCGGTATCTAACTAAGAATGAGTTAGTTAAATACAGGATAGATTATAACATACCTTCCTGTGTTTAACAAGGAATATTTAGGACAGGAGGGTATTTTTATGCGAAAAAATGGCGAAAATCAGCCACTTGCCAGTGAAATTATTACAGATATGGAGGAAAAAGTGATGGTTAGAAACGTTGTGATCGCTATTCTGGCTACTGCGCTGGCAGTTTCCATTTCCAGAAGAAAGTGAGAACAAATGAAAGAGGTGATAAAGACAATTATGGAAATAACAACGGTCGTAGGAACGATTACGATAATATTCTTGGTTCTGTTAATCTTCACAGGAGCAGATATTGTAGATGCATATTTCCTTTCAACAATGGTTTCTACGGCAGTGTTACTTCCTATGTTAATGGAGATGGAGGAAAGTAGATGGAAAAATTGAATAAAGTAAGACTTTCTGGCAGAACTTGCGAAGTTGGTCGCAGCCATAAATATGTCGGGAAGCAGTTTTACAGCATTAAATTAGTAAACATCAGACCTTGTGGAATTTCAGACCGATTCCAAATCATAATTGAGAAATCCATCATGGGAAATGACGAATACGAGGGAAAAGAGATTCTGGTTACAGGTTCCTTCAGAAGTTTTAATATTTCAAAGGAGCCGGGAAAGAGACACAATGTGAACTACATTTACGCAGACAGCATCGAAATCCTGGACGGGCCAGCACCGGGCGGAGATATAAACGAGATTGAATTTATTGCAAAAAACTATAGCAAAAATACAACCCCGGTTAAGGTGGGGGGGAATAAAGTCTTGAATCTACTCCTTACCATTTCAAGAAGCCAACGCAGATGGGATGCCGTTTATTGCGCCTTGTGGAATTCACTTGCAGAGAAGGCAGAAGCATTAAAAAAGGGAGACTGCTTAAAAATCAGTGGCAGACTTTTAAGCAGAGAAATGCTGAAAAATGCGAAAGTTTTGGAAACTGTTTATGAGGTATCGGCAAACGAAATGGAGATTTTGGAGGATGAAAAATAAAAATGATGTGAAACTGGTAGGAGAAATCGTGGATGTTGAAATTAGCGATATTGCAGGATTCACGATTGAAGCAGAAAGAAAAAGTGGGAATAAAGACTTGATTCTAGTTGTTGCACCAGAAAAATATTTGGAACATTTGAAAATCGGAAACCGGGTGTTTGTAGTTGGAAAGTTTGGTTCCCGGAACGTGCATTATTCTGGGAAATCACATTTGCAGCTGAATGTGTATGCAAAATATATCCGCCAGGAAAACTTTTTGGATGATAAAAACACAATCTTGATGGATGGATATCTCTGCAAGCCACCTGTTTACCGTAAAACACCAATGGGAAAAGAAATCTGCGATTTGATTATTGCCTGCAACGACAATGAGAAAACAGACTATATTCCATGCATTTGCTGGTTTGAAAATGCAAGAATGGCTTCTGGATTCAAAGTTGGCGACTATGTGAAGTTTCTTGGGCGAATCCAGAGCAGAATTTATCAGAAGGAGATCCCAGGAGGAGAATTGGAGTTTAGAACCGCATATGAGGTATCAATAGGGAGGATTATGGGAAATGAAGAAAGTGGAAGTAAAAAAGATCACGCTTGAAAATTACAAGAAATTTCCAAGTAAAACAGTAGACCTGTTCCCAAGAACTGAGATTTCCGGAAAGAATCAGGAAGGGAAATCCACCATCCAGGACGCATATTTGGACGTTCTGACAGGAAAGATGGCGAATGGTACAGAACCTACTTCTATTCGCAGAAAAGAAAATGGAGTTGAAGTGCCAAAGGTTGATGTTGTAAGAGAACTTACACTTGCGATTGATGGGAAAGAAAAAGTGATCCGCAAAATCACAAAGCAGAAGTGGAGAAAACCAAGAGGACAGGCCGAAGAGGTATTCGATGGAAATGAAACTTCTTATGAAATTGACGGATTCCCGGCTAAATCAAAGGATTATACGGAGTTCATTCAGTCAATAGCAGAGCCTTCAACACTTCTGATGTGCAGTAATCCAAAACCATTTCTGGATACATTGCAGAAGTCAACAGCAGAAGCCAGAAAGGTTTTGGAAAAAATGTCTGGTTTTGATCTAGCACAGTTTATGGCCGACAATCCACAGTACGCTCATGTGGAAGAAATTACAAAAGGACATTCCGTAGAAGATACACTGAAAAAACTGCGAAAAGAACTGAATGCACAGAAGAAAAAGGTTGGCGAAAAAGACACAGAAATCAAGTACGAAACCAATCGAAGTGTTGAAACAGAAGATACATCTTCCTTGGAATCAAAAAAACAGGAGCTTAATGCGGAACTTTCCAAACTGGAAGAACAGGAACAGATTCTTGAAGATTCAGCAAAAGGATATGACAGTCTTTCATATGAAATCCGTGGTTTGAAATCTTCCAAGGATGGGCTGGTTAGCAAGGCGAATGAATGGTTAAGAGCCAGACAAAAATTCATTTCTGATACAGTTTATGAACTTGGCATTAAAAAGTCAGAAAAGGAATCTGACATTCGTATTACTGGCATGGAACTGGATAACCATATTAGGGAAGCACAACAGGCAAAAGCTGACTTGGATAGAGCCAGACAGGACTATCCAAGAATCAAGGAAATGGAATGGGATGATTCTGAACTGAAAGCCATTGAAGCTGAAACATTCAATGATTCTGATACCATTTGCCCGACCTGTGGACAGGAACTGCCAGAAGAACAAGTTGCCAAGTTAAAAGCTTCTTTTGAAGAAAAGAAGAAAGCTAGGATCGAAACCAAGCTGAAAGAAAAAGAGCATTTTGAAACGGAGAAGCAGAACAAGCTTAAATACGTCTGCGACCTTGGAAATACCGCCGCTGCGGAATTGAAGAAAGCCAATGAGGAAATCAAAAAATTACAGTCAAAAATCAGTGCGGCACAGGAAGAAATTGCTGAACTCACTAAACAGATTGCGGAAGAACAGTCCAAATTTACGGAGCTTCCAGAATCTGTAGATATGACAAATGATGAAGAGTATCTTGCGGTTACAGCGAGAATTGCAGAACTTGAAGAGAAACTGAAATCATTTGACGATGTTCCTGGAAAGAAACAGGAATTAAGAATGCAGATCAGCAATGCTATGAAACAGATTTCCAATGTGGATGCAGATATTAAGATTGCACAGGCAGCAGTCACAGAGAAAGAAAAGCGAGTATCCGAACTGAATGACGAATTAAAAGACCTTGGACAGGTGGAAGCGAATATTCAAAAGCAGATTGATACGGTATTGGATTTCTCAATTCAGAAAAATAAGGCACTGGCAGAGAAAATCAATCCATACTTTAAGCATTTCCAGTTTAGTTTCCTTGATTACACGATTGAGGGAAACCCAGTGGAGACTTGCAAGATGATCTGTAATGGAGTGAATTACTTTGATGGTTTGAATTATTCTGACAAAATCTTGTGTGACATTGATTTGCTTAGAGGTTTACAGGCTTTGAACGGTTTGAATTTGCCGATTTTTGTTGACAACAGCGAGAGCGTAAACGCAACCAGACTTCCTAGTGTTGAACAGCAGATGATTGTATTAAGAGTGTCGGACGATGATTTGAGAGTGAGAAAAATTTAAATAAAAAGTCAAAAAGCATAGGTGCCGTTGCATGGCAATGAAAGTTGCCATTATACCAAAATATATGACTGTAAAGAACAAGACAGTACATAGAAAAAATATTTATCCTGTTTCATATGCCACCGAAAAAATATAAAAAAGAAAAGGAGAATCATTATGGCAAGTAAAACACAGTTAGCAACAGCAGGAGAACAGCAGGCAGCATTGGTAATCAACAATTCATTCATTGATGGGTTGGTTAAGCAGCTTGAAAAAAAATGCGAATACGGTCTTTCGTTCCCAAAAGACTACAACCTCAGCAATGCGCTCATGGGGGCATATCTGATTCTGAAAGAAACAAAAGACAGAAATAATAAGCCAGTTCTGGAATCTTGCACATCCACAAGCATTGCAAACAGCCTTATGAACATGGCAACACTTGGTCTTTCAGTGCAGAAAAAGCAGGGATATTTTATTTCTTACGGAAATCAGTGCCAGTTCCAGAGGTCTTACTTCGGAAACATTACAATAGCCAGAAGATACGGTATGAAAGATATTCATGCGGAAGTCATTTATGATGGTGATGAGTTCAAATACCACATTGAAGATGGAAACAAGGTGCTGGATTCCCATGAACAGGATTTTATGAATATTGATAATGATAAAATCCTTGGAGCGTATGCGGTAGTTCAGATGGAAGATGGCTCAAAACACCTGGAAGTTATGAACATGAAACAGATTGAGCAGGCTTGGAAACAGGGGTTTGGCTATAAAAAGGACGGAAATGGCACACACCAGAAGTTTACTGACCAGATGGCAAAGAAAACCGTTATCAATCGTGCATTAAAGCAGATCATCAATAGCCACGGCGATGTTTTTGTACAGGAAGCAGACGAAAACACAGAGAACATTCCAAAACAGGATATTATTGAACAGGACGTTGCTTATGAAATTAGTGAGAATGCAAACACAGAAGAATTCATTCCGCAGCCAGAAGCAATCGAAGAAAAGCCGAAGCAGCCAACCGTAGCCGAAACCGTAAAAACAGCAGAGAAAGAGCCAGTCCCGGCAGCAGAACCAGTTGAAACAGAGATTCCGTCATTTATGAGCCAGGAGGAAATGTAGGATGAAAAAGAAATTGATTATTGCGGCAGCAGTAACAGCTTGTGTATCAATCACAGGCTGTACCGCAAGCTTTGACAGAGAAGTAAAATCTTTTTCAAGTAATTGGAATGGTGGTCTAAACCGTACCGTAACTGTTTACGATTACAACGGTGGAAAAATCAAGTCCTGGTCTGGTAAGTTTGACGTTTCCGGATCCGAGAACGAAGTTTACTTTGATGATTCGGACGGAAAGAGAGTTATCATCCATGGCGGCATTGTTGTGAATGAGGAAAACTGACATGAAAGAGATAGAGAGAGGGAAAATCATCTGGGATTCTGTTGTAACCGTGGAAATTTCACTTAGAGAACTTCAATTAATAAGGGATGCAATGGTGGCTACAGATATTAAAGATATAAAAAAGTTATGGGACAAAGGAAATCCACCATACCAGCAGTCTGACAAAGACATAGTCGGAAGAACTGCAACTGAAATTATAAACAGCTATAAATAAGCAGAAAGCGAGGTGATGAAAAATGTTCATGCGAGTAGTAAACACAGGGAGTACCCATGGAAACTGCTATGTTTTGAAATCCAACAGCGGAGAAATGCTTCTCCTGGACTGTGGATGCAGATACAAAGACATTCTGAAGGCTATTGACTACAAAACAAGTGATGTTTCTGGTGTGCTTCTGACGCATGAACACGGTGATCACCGTGAATCATTTAAAAATCTGATGAATTTAGGTATTCAGATTTACACCAATGATGAAACCGTGGAACATCTGCAAATCATCACTGGCGAATTGATGAAAGGTGTCCCAGAAAAAAGACCGTTTCGGGTAGGCTCATTCACGGCAACACCGTTTTATCTGCCACATACTACAAGGGACAAGGACACAGGGCAACTTATTCCATGCTTCAACTATGGATATATCGTGGAGCATGAAGAAATGGGAAAGCTGCTGTACATGACAGACTTTGAATATTGCAAGTACAATTTCAAGGCAATGCGACTGAACCACTTAGTTATTGAATGTAATTATTGTAACGAATTGGTTGACAAAACAGCTGAAAATTACGCTCACAGGCTTAAAGGGCATTGTTCCTTAGATACTTGCAAAAGATTAGTAAATACGAACCATACGGCGGCTTTACGAACGGTAACATTGGTGCATTTGAGTAATGAAGCAGCTGACCCGGAGCAGATTTTGAAGGAGATAAAAGAAGCGGTGGTTTGGGATGATGCACTGGTTCAGATTGCAACACCCGGGTTAGAAGTTAATTTAGACTTATGTCCGTTTTGAAAGGAGAAATATGAAATTTAAAATAAATACTAAAAGGACTATCTTTGAGTTAAAAGACAGCTCTCTTAAAATTGTTATTCATAAAATAATAGGCGTTGGTGATGACTGGTTTCTTAGCTGCCGATGGATGGGAATAGAAGACTACTGCCTTGATACTGAGGATTTTGAAGAAGCAGTTAAGAGAGCACAAAAAGTTATTTCTGAAAAAGTTTCTACTATCGTTAAAGAATCAGATAAATTTTGTAACGATAAAAAAATTGAGCTTGATAAGTATTAAAGGAGACGTTTGATGAGCGTATTTAGTGTGCCAGTAACAATTGGTGTTAATGAGGAAGAAATTGCCAAGGAAATCCGTGAAAATGTTGAGGACAGGGTAGTTGAAAAAATTACCAAGGAAATTAAAGAAGTTATCTACGAAAAATCTACATACGGCAGTAGAGATACCAATGAGCCATTAAAAAGAATGGTTCGCATGCAAATTGACGAAATTTTGAAAAGAAACGAAAGCATGATTGCGCAGGAAGCGGCAAAAGCCTTGGCGGATAAGATGATTAAAACTAAGGCTGTGAAAGAAGCAATAAAAGAAACCATTGAGAAAGTTAAGGAGGACTAACACATGAAAATCTTCTTAAAAACACTTGAAAAACTGAAAAAGCCAGAACCTTCCGAACAGGAATGCAAGTACGACAAAGGTTGGAATGATGCAATCAAGAAAGTTGAAGAACTGATTTGTTCCTACAGCTCTGCGGATATGTGGATTCCAACAGATGTGAAGTTGCCGCCAGAACCAAACAAGGAAGAAAGCCCGGAAGATTGGGAAGAATACGCAGTTACTATTGATGGAGCTGTTCTTCCGACAAGTCTTACATATTTAGGAAACGGCAAATGGGGAAGCGTAGAAACATATGGCTTTGCACATTACCCAGTTATTGCATGGCAACCAATGCCACCAGTCTACAAACCAGGGAGGTAATACCATTGGAAATTACAATCGGAATCGGTGCAGAGGAAATTAAAGAAATCATCATGGAGCATATCAAGAAAAAAGGATTCAACGTAACGGAAGATGATATTTCCTTTGTTATCGGGAAAGAAGAAGTTGTAACAGGAAATACAAAGAAAATCAAACACGCACTTATCAGATGCGACATTCAGATTGAGAGGTGAGAAATTGTGAATATTGTTATTCTTTCTGGAAGATTAACTGCTGATCCAGATATCAGAATGGGAACGAATGATACCAAAATTGCAAGATATATTTTGGCTGTTGAGAGAAGAGTGAAAAAGAATACGGAAAGAAAATCTGACTTTATCACTTGTGTGTGCCTTGGCAAAAATGCAGAATTCGCAGAGAAATATCTAAAAAAAGGAACGAAAGTAAATGTACGTGGAGAATGGCAGACTGGAAACTATACAAATAAAAATGGCGAAAAAGTCTACTCAAATGATTGCCTTGTTGCAGAACATGAATTTGCAGAAAGAAAGAGCCAGTCACCGCAGGCACAGGAAACAGACACACGACCAGTACCGCCGCCGGAACCTAGTTTCATGGATGTGCCAGACTTAGGCGGTATGGAAGATGAATTTCCGTTTAGTTAGGAGAAAACTATGGTAGAAGTTGCTGTTTATGATGCGCTTAGAGAAATGGTTAATTCCGAAATTGAAGAAGAGAAGCTTTTACTTACATTAAAAAGCAGTAAAGATGCAAAGACATATACCAATGGAAAAAACAAAAATTTCAGAATGTCAGAATATTGCATTAATTGGTATGTAGCGTTGAATTTTAATCCATGGAGCATAAGAACCGACAAAGCAAAAGCTTATTACTGGTTTCATGAAAATGGAAAATATATTCTTCAATTATGGTTGGAAGATACATACAAAACCATTTCTAATGCAATTAGCAATAGCAACTCCTTTGATGACTTATTTAACAACTATTTGGATTGGTTCAATCAAAAAAGATTAGAAATGAGGAAGAAAATGGAAAATCAGTTAAAAGAAACTACCAACAACAAACTTGCCGAAATGAAAATCCCTCATTCTCATGGCGGCGTGGCAAACCTCCTTAAAGTTTTAACAAATACTATGAAAATGCAGGGAGCGGATATTCGCAGTATTGCAAAAGTACAATATGCTATTTGCAAGCAGGCTGGAATCTACATTCCAGATGAATTCATTGAGGATGTTGCAGTTGCTATGGAATGTGAAAATCCAGATGTACTGGATAATTAGGAAAAGCATTCGGCTGAAAGAAGGTGATTTAAGTGAAACCAGTATTAGAAAATAAGTTCACATACAAAGGTTATCCATGCGTAGTGTTATTTTTACCAGGCGCATATCGCTGCGGATATGTTGGTATTCCGTTAAACAATAAGTTAGCAAAAAAATCCATTGATGAATTAAGCTTTCTTGACTGTCATGGCGGTATTACTTATTCAGAACCGTATTTGCATGAATGCGAGGATGCTGACACATGGCGGATTGGCTTTGACTGCGCACACTGTTTTGATGGATATGATATTGAGACTGCAAAACAGTATTTTGGAGAAGGACCAGATTTCCAGAGAACATATGCAATAATGCAAGACCTTTGGAATGAAGCTAACAAAGAGTACAAGTCTTCTTCTCTTGCATACGTGAAAGAAGAATGTAAAAAGCTTGTAGATCAAATAGAAAAGGAAGGGCACTGATTGGACTACAAAAAGTTTAGGCAGGCAAAAGCCATAGAAGCATCCAACAAGAAGCGGTTGCTGAAAGTCAACCAGAAGTTGGATGATGGGAGCGGAATTTACATCTTATGGCGAACCGAAACCCATGGGTATGTCGGGCAGTCAAAGGGAATCTTAACCAGATTAGCACAACACATGGCTGGGTACGAGCAACACATTGACCGTTCTATGAAAGCCCACGGATTATATTCAGAAGAAAATAAAGGGGGCTACAAGATTGATTTTATCCATTGCCCGATATATGAGCTTGATGAAAAAGAACGAGAATATATCCAGAAGGCTATTGATGCAGGATGGATTGTAAAGAATAAGACGGGCGGCGGACAGGATGAAGGAAAAGAGAAAATTGCCGATTACCGCCCGGCTAAAGGCTACCGGGATGGCGTTCAACAGGGAAAGAAATCCCTCGCCAGGGAACTATCACACATTATCAATACCCATCTGGTGGTATCTCTAAAACCAGAAAAAATGAATAATAAAGTTTCCATTAGAGCGTTGGAGAAATTCAATGATTTGCTGAAAGAAAATTCCGATGATAGATAAAAAGAAAGAAGTTGATAATATCAAAATTCGACTAATTGATGTTGATGGACACAACTTTCCAAATATTCCATTAATGAAATTATCTGCATACCATAAGAAAAACGGTGATGATGTGGACTGGTATAACCCTTTGATTGATTGGCAAGCCCCCCCAGACAAGGTTTTTATGAGTAAAGTTTTCACTTTTACGCCAGACTACCAATATCCCGTATGCGGAAAAGAAATTATCAAGGGTGGAACTGGATATAATTACCCATTTGGTGGTGAAAAACTGACAGAAGAAATTGAACATATTTATCCAGATTATGAGTTATATCCACAGTTTAAAAATACAGCTTATGGATTTTTGACACGGGGATGCCCTAGAGGATGTGACTTCTGCATAGTTAAGGATAAAGAGGGCAGAAAAAGCGTAAAAGTTGCAGATTTGAATGAGTTTTGGGACGGACAAAAAAATATTGTTTTACTTGATCCAAATATGTTCGCCTGCAAAGATTGGAAAGATTTGGCTATGCAGCTAATTGAAAGCAAAGCATGGGTGGATTTTTCACAGGGATGCGATATTAGGATTATGGATGCTGATAAAACTCAATATCTAAAGCAAATAAAAGTAAAACAAGTCCACTTTGCCTGGGATAGATACGAAGAAAAAGACATTATTCTTCCAAAATTCAAAGCAGTAAAAGAAATTTTGGGATGGGATAAGAAACGGCTACCTGTATATGTGCTTACAAATTTTAACACAACAATTGAACAGGATTTAGAAAGAATATACACCTTGAGAGATCTTGGGTATTGGCCGTATGTGATGATTTACAACAAGCAAAGTACCAAGCCGGGCGATCCAGTACGAAGGCTGCAAAGGTGGGTAAATATGAGAGCCGTATTTGAAAGTACGCCAAAATTCGAAAACTATAAATGAAAGGAATAAAAAATGGATGAAACGTTAAGATTTCACATCCTGGTTATGTTATTGGCAGAAACATATGAGATCGAAGATCACCAGCTTTGGGATGAGCTTGATATATTTGAAGAATCCGTTCGTGAAGCAGGCGGAAAAATATATCCGTGGGCTGCTAAATCTGACTACGATTGGATTGATTTCACAGCCGATAAACCATACGTTTATAAAAATTTCCAATTTTATGTAGCATACAATGATCCAAATGATTATATCCCAGTTGTTATATGTGCCTGGAATAAACCAATTAAAGAATTAGAAGAATTATTAAAGGAAGCATCACCGACTTTGTATAAAGAATACATTGTGAGGTTAACAGGAACAGAAGGAAAATAAATGGCTGAAAACACAAACGAATGCGTTATTGAGTGGATTCCCGGAAGAGATTATGTAGGGATTACTGCTAAGAATGGAAGTGCCTGGAAAAATAAGTGCGAAAAGTTAGCAAAGAAATTCCCAGATGATGTGAAAATCCTTGCCAGAAATGAGGATGGATCTATTTTTGCCCATGTTCCATATAGCTATGTAAAAATTAATCCACCAAGAAAGATTTCTGAGAAATTTAAGCAAGAATCAGCTCAACGATTAAAGAGCGCGCGAGCTGAAAGAAAACGTGCTACGGAAAACGAGAATTAGATTCCAAGAGAAAATAAGGAAATGACTAGAAGATTTTAAGAGAAAAAAATAAGAAAGGAGCCAGCCTCCGGCCGGGGCAAGGGTATACCGGGCTTCTTGAAAAAATGAAAAACGGAGTAAGTAAGGTATATCTGGACAGACCAGATTATGCAGATTTTGATTCACCAGCTAAATTTAATGCAATTATTAGCATTATTGGAAAACATTTAAAAGAACATCCGAAAGCAATTTGTTCGTATTCCGGTGGTTCTGATAGCGACATAATGATTGATCTTGTTGAAAGAGCGCGAAAAATATTTAGCCTTCCTCCAGTCAAATATGTATTTTTTAACACTGGTTTGGAGATGAAAGCAACAAAAAATCACGTAAAATACGTTTCTGGAAAGTACGGAGTAGAAATTGAAGAGAAAAGACCAAAAATAAACATTGTGCAGGCTTCGAGGAAATATGGTATTCCGTTCGTATCAAAAATTATGTCGGGTGGCTTATCCGAATGGCAGAAAAAAGGCGTTCCATTGTCAATCGCCGATGAATACGATCAGGCGGAAGACAAGTCTGCAAAACGGCAGGAGCTGCGAGAAAGATATCCAAAATGTGAGAGTTTGATTAACTTTTTGTGTTGCTGTAATAAGGACGGAGATCCTAGACCGAATATCCAGTTGGTTATCAATTCTTCCAAGTACATGCGCGACTTCATAGGAGAGTATCCACCGGATTTTAAAATAAGTGCAAAATGCTGCGATTATTGTAAAAAACAGGTTGCTCATAACATCCAGAAAGATTACGAAATGGTAATTACTGGGGAACGCAGGGACGAGGGCGGTATGAGATCAGTACCGAGAAAAGATAATACGGCCTTATGCTTCACTGAAACAGCTTCTGGCCAGTACCGATTGAGACCACTATATTATGTTTCCGATAAGGACAAAGAATGGTATAAGGAACGTTACAACATTCGCTATTCAGATGCTTACGAGGTGTATGGGCTTACCAGAACAGGATGTTGTGGCTGCCCGATATCTTACAAGGCAGTGGAAGACCTGGAGAAGATTAGACCATATGAGCCGAATGTAGTAAAAGCTGCATGGAATATATTTGGAAAAAGCTATGAGTATCGAATGAAGTACAACGAATATAAGAAGGCAAGAAGAGAACAGAAAAAATCGAAAACAGCTGAGGATACTACTATTAAAGGACAGATGAATATCGAAGATTTTATTTAAAATCATGGAGGACTGCACAATAGCGTGCCAGTTGCTTACATGGGGAAAGTGAAAATGGAAAATGAGCGAAATTAAATTCAGTGACGGAATTCCAAAAAGAGAAAGACGTTCCAGTACAAGCATTTATCCAGAAGAATTATTGGATAAAAAATGCGGTGGCTGTGTAAGATGTCAGTCAAGAAAAAGGAAGGGAGAGACAGGCTATCATTGCACGACACAGCCTTACATTAAAGACATTTCGCCAGAAGATAAAGCTTGCGTTATTTACTGGGATAGAGAAGAGGAAGAAAAATACAAGGCATTAAGAGCACAGGACAAGGAGAACCGTAGAAAGGAACTCTGGAACATCTATTCAAAGCGAGAACCAATCAAACTTCCTATCATAAATGATGGTTATGGAATGATTCCAGAATGCCCTATTTGCGGAGAGATGCCATATAGTACGGAACAGTGTCACTGGTGCGGTCAGAGATACATTCAAGACGAAGAAGTGGAAGAGTATACAAAGTCACTGACAAAAGAGGTAACTTGCTTTTCATGCGGTAGAAAGGTAATTGCGAGCGTGAGCAAGTATAACGGACACATTAGTTATCATTGCCAGTGTGGAACGAGTTTTATTGAATAAGGAGGGCGCAAAATGTTAATCAGAAGTCAGGATAAAACAGCATTGGTAAAGTTTGAAAACATTGTAATAAATCTAAAACTTCCAGAATCATTAAGAGTTATATGCTGGAGTTTACAGGATGCGCAAAGAAGTGGAGGATATTTTGTTTTGGGAGAATATTCCGCCAAAGCAAAAGCCCTCAAAGTACTGGATATGATTCAGGAAGCCTATGCAGATTTTGAAACGGTAAAAATCACTAGCACGGGGTGGGCAACAGCGGCATACGCAGGTAGTTATGATACTCCTGAGAGTGTATCAGTTGGAATTGAAATACTGAGAGGATATGCGGAAATACTTCAGAAAGCGGTAGTCTTTCAGATGCCAACTGACAGCGAGGTGGTTGTATGAGTAGAGTGAGAAAACGTCTTGAGCAGTACAAACAGGAACTTGAAAGGCAGACACAGTACAAGGCTGGTCTGCCGGGATCAGCTTTGGACATTATTAATACGCTTCTGGCAGACTTGAAAGAGGATCAAAAAGAAAAACGGGAAGTGAATCAACACATTCGAGAGTGCCTGATTGGAAGATGGGATATAAGATGCAATACCGATGAAATAAAAGATGCAACATGTACGGTCCAGAAATACATGAGGTCACATGGGAGTGATGAAGAATTTATTCAAAATATTAACCATGATTTTGTGCTTGGCTTTATGATTTCTCAAAGAATGGTATGGAAGGGAATCGAAGAAGAGATAGAAAAATATAGGGGAAAATGCGAAAAAGAAATACTGGATAATCCCAAAATGCCATAGGAGGAGAAACATGAGACTAATTGATGCAGAATCATTTGAAAAACAGGTAGCTGCAATGGCAGTGAAGAATAATTATAAACCGCAAAAGGCTATTGCACTGTGTGAATTGATAAAGAATCAGCCGACCGCCTATGACGTGGAAAAGGTTGTGGAACAATTGGAAACTGTTAAGGAAATAATGACATCTCCAATTAATCAAGATTGCTTTGGAGAAGAATGCAAGGCATCAGATTGTACGGTATGCCTTATGTGCAAAGCAATAGAAATCGTGAAAGGTGGTGGAATTGAATGAGAGAAATTCTTTTTAAAGGAAAACGAATTGCTGACGGTAAGTGGGTAGAGGGATATTATTATAAAATGTCCGAAACAACATACTGTTTCAAGGAAGATTATGAGAAAAATCCAGTACCAGAGCATCACTATATTTTACAGGAAAGAATGACGGACTGTGGATTACCGAATCGGATAGTGATGCTTGAAGTTGATCCAGAAACACTCTGCGAGTATACCGAGCTGACAGATAAGTGCGGAAGGAAAATTTGGGAAAATGATATCTGTGATCGAAAAGAAAACTATCCAGAGGTTGTAAAGATGAATGCGGGAGACTGGACGCTAGATTACAGTTATTTGTTTCGTTCAGAATGCGGAGGAGATTATTGCAACCTTGGGTTTTATGTAAATGAAAGAAAATGCGTTCAAGTAATTGGAAATATTTTTGATAACCCAGAATTGTTACGAGGAGGGAGAATGTGAGTATTTTAAAAGTAAAAACACTAAAGCCGCAACTTATTAAGCGGTACGATCTTCGTCCGGGAAAGCGTTTTAATTACAAAGATGAAGGTGTAGAAAGACTTTACGAGGTACAGAAACTTTATCCGAATTGCATCCTCTTGAAAGATGTTTTCGATGGAACCAAGTTTTGCCCTGGTTACAACAAGCTTTTACTGATGCTGGGAGGGATTGAGTAAATGAAAATTCACGGAAAGTATACACTTGATGAAGATAAAGATGTGGTATGCACTTGCGGAGAGAAAAATATGTTTTGGATGGTTGCACATTTCGATTTTCCTGATAAAGCCTTAACCAACTATAAGTGCATGAATTGTGGAAACGTTATTGAAACTGTAGTAGAAAGGGAGGAAACTTGGGATGACTATGCTTAAAAGAGGAAAAGATATTTCAACCATGTTCACAAAAGAAGAAAACAAGAAAAACGGACGCCTTGGTTATTACAATGCTACCCGTGAGAAGGACACAATTATAAGCCCGGCACAATATGGGATGTTTTTACAGAAAAGAGGGAGAAAATGAGTAAATCAGTGTTGACGATAGATACCCCAAAAAAAGGATGCATTTCCTGCCATCTTAGTCAGGAAAAAACTGATTACTTAAAGGTTTGCATAGTAACATGTATGATTACAAACAAAACTATATTAGGGGCGCAAGCAGAAACAATTCCCGACTGGTGTCCACTGAGACCGTTGCCGGAGAAAATGGTAATCCCAAGAGGTGCGAGAAATGTAGATGGCTTAGAGTATGCCGCTGGTTATAACACTTGTATTAATGAAATTACAGGAGGTAATGCCGATGATTAATTTAGTAGGAAAGAGTGTGTTCGTAAGAACACAGGAAGAGTATGAAAGCGTTTTAAAAATGGCAAAATTACAGGGCTTTACATGGGCTAGAGGAGGTGGTTTAACTCCTCTTGAGATTCCACTTCCAAATATGTTGAATTTTTATGACAACAAATCAGTTACTTATAACGGTGATGAAAAACTGCTTGAAGCATCTGAAATTGTCAAAGATAAAAAGAAACTCAAAGAAGCAATAGCTCATATTAAGTATTTTTCAGATAACAAAAATAGAATGGATTTAACTGATAAAGTTATTGATTCGATGTTATTGCTTGCAAATACTGTAGAAAGCCAGCTGGAAGAGGTGAAGTAGATGGAGAGATTAACAGAAAATGTCGGTAATGGAGTGCGACTGAAAGAATGCGGTAATTCAATCTGCATGGCAATATGCAATTCAAAAAGAGATTGTTCTGTTTGTCCAATAGATGAGGCATTCAGAAAACTTGCCGATTATGAAGAATTAGAAGAACAGGGCTTGCTGGTGAGATTGCCGAGTAAGGTTGGAGATGTTCTGTATTGCATTGACAATGGAATTGTTGAAACACTGATTGTAAATAGTTTTAGAATTTACAATTTTAACAGAGTGGAGATTGATTTTGAAAACGCAAGTGGATTTGCATTATGCACATTTGCAGGTGAACTTGATGAGGGATATTTCCTCTCACGCGAAGAAGCTGAGAAGAAGTTGGAGGAACTGGGAAATGACAAGACCTGAGATTACGGCAAAATTATCAGCCATGGTTGAAAAGAAAATTAATCCGCATAATGATCCACGTATTTATTGGGCACGAGAAGTTACATTTGATTACTATACAGATCATGCAATCAGAGTGGACTACATGAAATTTGTTCCAGCAAATAATAGCGTTTCTGGAATAGAAAAAGCGGATTGCTACTGCTATGAAATTAAGTCGTCTGTTGAAGATTTCAAATCTGGACACGGGTTAAATTTCATTGGCGATTTCAACTATTTAGTTATGCCGCAAGATGTATATGCAAAAATATCTCTGGAAATTCCGTATTCTGTAGGGGTTTACATACCAGACGGAAGTGAGCTTTCATGCATCAAGAGAGCAGTGAGGAGATACAGAACAAGACCTGTATCTGAAATTCTTCTGATGATGTTCCGGTCAGCAAATAGAGATTATAGAAAAACTGCAAGGAAATTGGAGGAGATGAAGAATGCACAGTCATCAATGGATTAAATATCACTCTCGCAGAAGAGGGCATATATACAGATGTGTAATTTGTGGAAAACTTTTTGGATAGGAGATGAAGGAAAATGGATAAACCTGTTCTGGACGCTACATGTGGTTCAAGAATGATTTGGTTCAACAAAAATAATGAATTTGCTGTTTTCGTTGATAAACGCGAACTGGATGACGAAGCAATATGGACAAGCGGAGATGGAAAAGTAACAAGGTATTGCAACATCCATCCAGATATTATAGCAGACTTCACATGCCTCCCGTTTGAAGATAATACATTTTGCCATGTTGTGTTTGACCCACCACATCTTATCCAAGGAGGAGACAATGCCTGGATGGTAAAGAAGTACGGAAAACTCAACAAAGATACATGGAAACAAGTGTTACATGATGGTTTTTCGGAGTGTATGCGTGTGCTTAAACCTTACGGCACATTGATTTTTAAGTGGAATGAGACACAGATTCCTGTAAAGGACGTTATTGCAGCCATTGGGGCACGGCCCTTGTACGGCAATAGATCTGGCAAACAGGGGAAAACACATTGGATGGCATTTATTAAGGTGGAGGGGAATAATGGATAATTTAGAAAATGTTTCGAACTTGTGGAAGAAAAAAATGTTAAAGAGAAATTAAAATGGGATTAAACCAGAATGGTAGAAGAAAGGGGGTTCTAAAAATGGCACGGAAAAGGATGTTTACCATGAAAATTGTTGATAGTGATGCTTTTTTAGATATGCCGTTGTCAACACAATGCCTTTACTTTCACTTAAACATGAGAGCAGATGATGATGGATTTGTTGGCAATCCAAAGAGAATCGCGAAATTAATCGGGTCTAATGATGATGATCTAAAGCTTCTGATTGCCAAAAGATTTGTTCTTCTGTTCGAAGATGGAGTAATCGTAATCAAACATTGGCGAATGCACAACACCTTGTCCAGGGACAGATACGTGGAAACTTCGTACACAGATGAAAAAAAGACGCTACTCCTAAAAGATAATGGCAGTTACTCACTGACAGAAGGAAGTCCTATTGATGATGCCAAATTAATAGAGCGCTCAAATAGGCAGGTGCAAAATAATTGCGAAATAGAAGCAGAAAATAGGCTGGAAGAAAAAGATACTATTTGCCAAACTGGCATCCAGAAAGTCATTAATGAATGGAATACGCTGGAAGAATTCGGGATTAACCCTGTAAAAAGAATGACATCAAAACGAGAACAGGCACTGAAAGCCAGAATCCGTCAGAATCATATAGACGATATCTTAGAAGCTATTGAGAACATTCGCCATAGCAGTTTCTTACAAGGACAGAACAAAGAAGGTTGGATGATAACTTTTGACTGGTTCTTAAAGCCGGGAAATTTCGCAAAAGTATTTGAAGGGAACTATCTTGATAAATCTGGAAGTAAACCACAAAGCTACATGGAGAAAATACAAAACAGGGTAAGCGAGGTGGACAATTGGGTATGACAAGGGAAGAATGGGCGGTACTGGTAAAGGCAATGAAAGCAGTATATACCTCTCCATCATTTCTGCCAGATCAATATGCTTTTGATACTTGGTATGGATTGCTGAAAGACCTGGATTATAAAATGTTGAGTTTTGGTTTGAAGAAATATATGCAGACAGAGTGGAAAGAACCAACAATAGCGGCGTTACGGCAATGCGCCGGGAGCCTTACCCCACAGTCTGACGAACTGAACGAAACAGAAGCCTGGAATCTGGTTTCAAGGGCAATCTGGGCTTCTGCATATTACGCAAAAGAAGAATTTTCCAAGCTGCCAGAATTAGTACAAAAAGCTGTATCAAGCCCCGGACAGTTAGAGGAATGGGCGAGAGCAGAGAACGTGGACGGAAAATGGTGGAGCGTGGTACAGTCAAATTTCCAACGAACATATCGAGCGGAGGTACAAAGAGAACAGGAGCGAAAAAAGCTAAGCCCAGACCTTTTAAAAATTATAGATACTGCCAAATTGGGAGGTGTGGAAAATTGCCAGATAGAAAACCATGGGAAGAATTAAAAAGGGATGAAATAGCAGATTTAAAGCGTAGACAATGCTCAAAATGTGACTATTACAGTAAGACTGAAAACGCATGGAGCGTAAGCGCAACCTGTGATTATATCTTGATCGAAGAGCATAGTAGAGGATGTGATCCAAGGGATTGTGTTAAAAATGGTATCTTCAAGAAGAAAGTGAGAGGAAAATCAAGAGTAAAGCGAGTGATTCTATGAGGAAGATAAGCGAAATGTATAAGCGGTCTGGCGGTACAGTTTATCAGCATACTTGTTCTGAATGCAGATTCTTCCGTGGTGGTATGCATCCACAATGTTTGCAATACGAACTGGAAATTGACTGGAAACCATATTATATAGCTTGTAAATTTTACAACCTGGAAGAATCTCAGATTGATGGACAGGTCAATATCTTTGATTTGTTGTAAAACGTGACAATTGTGCGCATAAAATAGCGCAGAATTGTTAAGAACAGAATAATGATAGAAATTATAGGGCATACAAAAGATAAAGGAAAACAACGCAAAAAATTAATAATTACTTGGAGGGACAATTAATGGAAAAAGCTATATTGTATGCCATAAACGAAAGAATGTTCTCACTTGGTCTGATAGATGAGAAAACAAGAGATAAAATTAAAGCTGAAATCAGCATTAGAAAGTAGAAAAATGTATTGAGTGGAATTATGTGAGGTGTTATACTTTATATGATTCCACTCCCTGTTTATTGAGGGAGAAATGCACTATGAATATTTATTATGTCAGAGAAAAATTAAGAAGTTGCTCTATTTACGACATTGAATTAAATGTTGCTTATTATGCCAGGGTTTCAACGGAAAAACTTGAGCAGCAAGCATCCATCAAGCATCAGGAAGAACATTTTGAAGAACTGATACATTCTAACAGCAAATGGAAGTTCGCAGGCTCTTACATTGATGATGGTATTTCTGGAATGCACGCAGATAAAAGAGAAGAATTTCAAAGAATGCTCAGAGATGCAAAACTTGGAAAAATTGATATGATTATCACAAAAGAAATTTCGAGATTTGCGAGAAACACTCTTGATAGCATCCAATATACCAGAGAATTGTTGTCTTATGGCGTATGCGTTTGGTTCCAAAACGATGGAATTAATACCATTGATGATGATAGTGAGTTCCGACTTACTATTATGGCCGGGGTAGCACAGGACGAAATCCGAAAACTTTCTTCAAGAGTAAAATTCGGACACGCACAGTCAATTAAAAACGGTGTCGTGCTTGGACACAGAATGTATGGATACTCAAATAATCAAGGGAAGCTCGAACTAATCCCGGAAGAAGCAGATATGGTTCGAATGATTTTTCAAGACTATGCTTCTGGAATATCTACGCCAAGAATCGAAAAGAAGCTATGGAATATGGGATACAGAAATTTCAAAGGTGGTAAAATCAACCGGGATGTTATAAAAAACATTATTCGGAATCCAAAATACAAAGGATACTATTGCGGAGGAAAAGTCAAGGTTATTGATATGTTTACCAAGAAACAAGAATTTCTTCCGCAGTCAGAATGGGTAATGTTTAAAGACGATGGTTCCAGAGTACCACAGATCATTGACGAGACTACTTGGGAAAAAGCAAACGCATATTTAAGAGAGCGTGGAGAAGCTATAAAATCAAGAAGAACCTCTTTTAAGAATGAAAATATTTTCACTGGGAAGCTCTTCTGTGCAAATGACGGGGCGCCATACTGGATGAAGCAACATTACATTCGAGGAAAAGAAGATGTTCGATGGGTATGTAGTTATAAGATAAAAAACGGAGCAGCTTCATGTAATTCATTTGGACTGGCAGAATCAGAACTGAAAGAAGTAATCGCAGAATTAATAAATAAATCTTCTGAAAACATTGATAGCATTTTGGAGGAATATTTTGAAATTTTGCAGTCCTCAATCAAAAATATTCCAGACAATAAAAACGAAATCTCACGACTTGAAAAACAGATTGACATGTTAAAACAAAAGCGAGAAAAAATACTGGAATATAATCTGGACGGAAAAATATCTGATGATGAATTTATTTCAAGAAATAAAGAATATGTGAAGCAGATAAAGCAGACTGAAAATTATATTCAAGAACTACAAAATATTAAAAGTCCAGAGCCAGTAGAAACACAGTTAAGTGCTATAAAAGAGCAGTTAGAAAAGTTCAAAGGCGTTACTCCACAGGACATTAACAGGCAGATTGTCAATGAACTTTTTGAGAAAATTACCGTGGAACCGTTGGCGGTTACATGTGCAACACTGACATTTCAGCTAAGGTCTGGAAGCCTTGAAAAATGGGGATTCCCCTTGCGTCGTTCTGACGATATGATTTTAACTCTACATTCAGAACAACACAAGATATTTAGTAGGAAAACTTGCATCAAGACACAACATATGGTATTTTACAAATATAAGTACCTTTTAGCACTATAAGAGAAAAAATGGGAGTGGAATCAATGATACATACAGCTTATGACGTAATGAAAGAGTTTCTAATAACTGGTGCGGAACTGGATGGCAAGTACGGAATCCCGAAAATCCCAAAGACATTTATCCATCCTGGAAAAGATACTGTAGACTTTGCGGAGAGCTTCAGCCGGAGGATAAAGAATCATCGGGAATTGGATGTAAATTTCTATGTGGACGATGTACAGTTTCAAAGATTATGGAATCAACCAGACAAGTACATGGAGCATTTAAAATGTTTTCACGCAGTCATCATGCCAGATTTCAGCATATCGGTTGGCAAGAATGGAATGCCACTGGCAATGTGCTTGTGGAATAAATACCGTAATCATGCACTGGCACACTACATGATCTTGAATGATATCCAAGTGATTCCGAACGTAAACATCCTCCCGGAGTATTGCTGGGACTGGTGTTTTGATGGACTGCCAGAGGGAGGTACAGTTGCATGTTGCACCAATGGAAGAGTGAAGAGCAAAGCGGCGAGACTGGAATTTTGTGAGAGCTTCAAGGAGATGGAGCGAAGATTAAAGCCGCTCCGGGTTATCATTGTTGGAAGAATCCCGGAAGAACTGGAAACAGACACAGAAATTATAAACTTTGAAACCAGGAATCAGAAGATTAACAAGGAGGGCGTGAATGGGAACAACGACTGACAATTATCAGAGAAAGAAGAAACTTTCAAAGTCCCAAATGAAGAGGACGGAACGATTAGAGAAATCTTCCAAGAGAAGATACGGAACCAGGAAGAAAGAGGGATTGAATAAATTGTGATTTTTTCACTACTCACGACTTTACGCTATGAAATTATTTGTGCAAAATTATTTTTTTAATGGGAACCAGAATTTCAAGTCAATTTTGGCTCTCATTTTTTATTTTGGAAATTCCCCACTTTTTATCTCATACCCCAAATGACACACCCGGAATTTTTACAGTTAGTTGCAACTATACAGAAATTCCAGAAACCCGTAAAACGTCATCCTAGCACTGCTTAAAAGTTGCATAATACGTTTGATAAATACCCCAAAAATCGCTTTAAAACCGTTTATCCTAGACTTAATTGCCCAACAAATTAAAGCGGCTTAAAATGGCAAATACGGCGGATCACCGCAGAACCTGGACAGACCGCGCCCATGAACGGACACAATGCGCCCATTTACACGGTACACAAATAAAGCATAACTGCACATAGCTATACAAAGTTATTATACATCTATAGTCGCAGCCAGTCAATAAACCATATAAAGCGTTTTAAAGGCTCATAAACAGCTTATAATGTAATAGTGGCATAAATACCATTAACAGCATAAAAAGCCATTTACGGCTAAAATAGCACGTTAATTGATTGACTTGCGATATTAAATTGTCAAGGTACATCTGGCAGAATGCAAAGAAACCGCCTGCACGCCGTGAACGTGCCGCCAGTCTGGGAGCTGGTAGGCGGTGGAAAACTGTTTCGATGCCGCTTTTTAATTTCTACTTATCTATTTCTATTTTATTATTTTGGTAAAATAGAATTAATGTTGTTTCTATAGGCTCTATACCAGAAACGCACCGATAATTTCTAAATTTATTGAAATCAGTTTCTAAATGTTTTTCATATATATAGCTTATTATTTGCATCAAATCCATGTTTTTTTCTTTCTTCCCTTCACCCTGGGAGCTGGGATATAAAAAGACGCGCCCGGAATCGAACCGGGCATAAGAGCGCCGCGCCTAACAGTATGCAAAATCACCTTTCCAGCCAGTAAGCAAAACAAGCTTTCCATCATCGCGAGGAACCACAACGCCTATACCATCTTCCCAAGTTGACCAGATCAGCCAGCCGGGATTTGAAAGCTTTTCCTTTTTATCACCGTCAAAAAGCGCATAATGTGGTTTTATTCCTTTAGCTTTCTGCTCTTCTGCGTTAGCTATCGCTTCTTCTTCTGTAATTATTCTATTTCCGGTTTGCAAATGAATAATATAGTTATTTCCCATGCCTTCGCTCTCCTTTCTATTTGACACGTTCTGTATAATACTTCTGCACATCAACCGTGCATTCAATATCACACATTTTGGAACATTCCACGTTTTCAAGCTCTTCTTGGATGTCCACAGGATAAGACAGTCCCTCAAAGGTATGCCGTGCTTCCTGTAAGATCTGTTGTTTAATGCGCTCTGGTAAATCGGAAACTAAAGTAAAAGCGTTAATTTTCAAAACATGTCAACCCCTCTAATTTTTGTATCTGTCCAAATATGAAGCATATAGCGGAACTTGTTTTCTTCGTCAACTGTGAAATTTCCATCTTTAACATGAAATATTGCGTAATCACCGTATTTCTCGTTAAGATCCTGGATAAAATTATAAAACTCTTCGAACCGCTCCAGATCGTCCACATGGAGCAGATACCGTTTAACTTCCGGGTTTGGCAAATTAGGTAAAAAACTTTCCTCAGCTAAAACCGGGCTGCGGAATAATCCGCAAACTTGAATCTTGCTTTTGTGATCGTCCTGTGTTTTTCTATCTATCATTGTAAATACTGCCCAGTTAAGGAAATTTAAATACTTGTTATTCATGGTTATACCTCCTATAAATCTTTTTTTCTCGGAACGTCAACGACCTCATAATCATTTTCGGAAAGTTCTTTTAAAGTTCTCAATGCTTCCAGGTTATTTTCTGGAATATCATATCCATTTTCTCGGAGAAGATCGGCGGCAGTAACAAGGTACTGAGTGCCATAACCGTATTGAATATTACTTTTTAAGATGTGACCATTTACAATAACGGTTACTGTGTGGTAAGTGTTACCATATGATTTCTGAAACCATCTGCGACCTCTGATTACTAATGTTTCGATTTTTTTCATTGTTTTTTACCTTCACCCCTGTTATAATGGGGTTGCCTTTCTTTTTAGTTTGGTGCCGCTGTGTTAGTTGGTAGCTTGGCAGCGGCTTTTTTTATTTGTTTCTTAACTTGTAACTACAGTATAAACCATATTTGGTTTAATGTCAATAGAAAAATAATCTTTTTTTGGATTAATTTTAAATTGACAAAATAGTATTTATAAACTATACTATCTATATAGAATAAAAGGAGAGAAAACAATGTTAAAGTATAAAATAGATGTAATTGAAACACTAAAAGAAGCAGGATATAACAGCACTAAAATATTAAAAGATGGCATTATAAGTCAATCAGCTATGCAAAAATTCCGAACGGGCGAAATGGTAGGAATAAAAACAATAGATCAGTTATGTAAAATTCTTGATATGCAACCAGGGAATATTATTAAATATGTAGAAGAAACAGAAAAAAAATAGTTTTAAAAGATTGAAAGAAAACCAAAAATGGTTTATAATATAAGCTGTAAAATAAAGAAAGGCGGTTTATATTATGAATCATTTTTTTAATATTCCAGAATATGACGGATCGGCAGTTTACTGCATTGAGAATGTAATAAACCACAAAAAATATATAGGTTGTTCAATGAATTTAAAAAATAGAATAAAATCGCACATATATAGTTTGAGGGAACAACGGCATAATTCAAATGAAATGCAGATAGATTATAATAACGGTAATTATTTTAACGTTGAAATATTGTATAAAAGTAATGTAGAAAATGAACATTACCGAAAAATTGATATAAGAATTAAAGAACGGCAGTATATAGAAAAATACAAAACGGTTGAAAATGGATACAATAATAAAATGTTTTCTGTTGTAGCCGAAAAATATAGAAATGAAAAACTTGAAGATATTAGACAAACTCCCAAAAGTATTATATCACACATACAGAAAAAATACGGAAAATTACCAACGGAAACTATAGAAAAAATAATAGAAATAGCCAAAAGAAACAACTTTTCTTTAAATGAACTTGAAGAGATCGCCACCGCTGTTGGCTGTAATCTGGAAATAACTTTTTCCGATAAACAAGGGAACTAGAATTTTTCAATTAATCGCTCCCAGCTCCCTATGTCCTCATTGGCTTGAGTGGTTCGGGCGGTTCCGGTTGTTTGTTTCTTGTATTCCTTTGTTGATATTATAATACCACTAATAATAGTGTATGTCAACACTAAAAATAGTGGTTTTTAAAAATATTTTATATTGCTTTTTAATGTTAATTCTATTATAATAATGATATAATTATTTGGGAGGTCGCAAGATGTTTAAATATAAAATAGATGTTATGAAATCATTATCAGATCACGGCTTTACATCTTCCAGAATGAGGAAAGAAAAGATTCTGAGTGAGGCAACAATGCAGAATTTGAGAAAAGGAAAAGGAATAACAACCGATACATTGAACACAATATGTATTATATTAAGATGTCAGCCGTCGGATGTTCTGGAGATAGTACCAACAGACGAAGAAAAAATAAAATACTTTTAACACTTATAATAGTGCTACGGATGGTAAAAATAAAGCCCTAGGAAATTAATCCCGGGGCTTTTAAAATGCTTATTTATGGCGGCTTA
>ERZ1034920.62-NODE-62-length-75825-cov-4.893995_pt1 | contig 75825 bp, 67 predicted proteins | sample MGYA00520688_ERZ1034920 | MGnify/ENA primary metagenome ERZ1034920 (study PRJEB33766, sample SAMN09781785) | gut metagenome | biome: gut microbiome | host: Homo sapiens | place: Madagascar | study: EMG produced TPA metagenomics assembly of the PRJNA485056 data set... | reverse complement strand
CGCTATGAATTCTGGACGTTCGTCTCTGCCATCTTCGATGAAGGCGTATGCAAGGGCATCGTTGCGCAAGACCTCGCTTCCATGGAGATCCGCTCCTTTCCTGCAGATGCGGTGGTGGTGGCAACGGGCGGGTGCGGCGCCATCTTCGGCAAGTCGACGAACTCGACCATCAACACGGGCTACGTGGCTGCGAAGCTCTACACGCAAGGGGCGCTCTACGCTAACGGCGAATTCATCCAGATCCATCCCACGGCCATTCCCGGAGCCGACAAGAATCGCTTGATGAGCGAATCGGCGCGCGGCGAAGGCGGGCGCGTCTGGACGTACAAGGATGGCAAACCGTGGTATTTCCTCGAAGAGAAGTATCCCGCGTATGGCAATCTGGTTCCGCGCGATATCGCAACGCGCGAGATCTACGATGTGATCTACAACCAGCATCTAGGGGTGAACGGTGAAAACGTCGTCTACCTGGATGTTTCCCATATCGATCCAGCGGTGCTCGATAACAAGCTCGGCGGCATCCTCGAGATCTACGAGAAGTTCGTGGGCGATGATCCGCGCAAGGTTCCGATGCGCATCGCGCCGAGCGTCCACTATTCCATGGGTGGGCTGTGGGTGGATGTCGATCAGTCGACGAACATCCCGGGGCTGTTCGCGGCGGGGGAGTGCGACTATTCGCAGCATGGCGCCAATCGTTTGGGTGCAAACTCGCTGCTCTCAGCAGTGTATGCAGGTATGGCGGCGGGTCCGACGGCGGCTGCGTGGGTTCGCGGGTCAGATACCAAAGCCAAGGCAGACCTCTACGATCAGGCGGTCCAAGCAGAGCAGGCTGCGTATGAGGCCATCCGTGCAATGGATGGCCCGGTGAATCCTTATGAACTCTATCAGCAGATGGCGGAAGTGATGACGCGGAATGTGACCGTGGTGCGCTACAACGATAAGCTTGCTGAAACGCTTGAAGTGCTCGACCGTCTTGCGCAGGAGTATGAACGCATCGGGGTCGAAGATAAGTCCACGTGGAATAACACCACCGCTGTGTTCGTGCGCGAACTCAAGTCCATGATCGATCTAGCGAAGGTGATCACGGCCGGCGCACTCGCGCGTGATGAGAGCCGAGGGTCACATTACAAGCCAGAATTCCCTGAGCGCGATGATGAAGCATGGCTGAAGACTACGCTCGCAGCCTACGATCCTGCTCTTGATGGGCCACGACTCAGCTATGAAGAGGTCGATCTTTCCTTGATCGAACCGCGTAAGCGCGACTATACGACGGTGCATGAGGTGGGCAAACGCCGCGCACCGAAGGAGGCATAAAGCCATGGAAGCGAATGACCCCGTGAAGCCAGAATCAACGAAGACCATCAAGCTCCACATCAAGCGTCAGGATAGCCCCGAGGCAAAAAGCCGCTATGAAGATTTCGAGATCGAATGGCATCCGAACATGAATGTGGTCTCGGCGCTCATGGCTATTCGTGCGCATCCGGTGCTTGCTGATGGCACGCCCACTACGCCGGTGGTGTGGGAGAGCGTGTGCCTCGAAGAAGTGTGCGGAGCTTGCACGATGTTGATCAATGGCGTTGCGCGGCAAGCATGTTCGACGCTCATCGATTCGCTCGAGCAGCCCATCACGCTCGCGCCGCTCACGAAGTTCCCGCTCGTGCGCGACCTGAAGGTCGATCGCCAGAAGCTCTTCGAGCATCTCAAGCGCGTGCATGCTTGGATCGATATCGATGGCGTGTTCGATCTCGGTCCTGGCCCCCGCATGTCGCAAAGAACGCGCGACTGGGCCTACGAGCTTTCCAAATGCATGACCTGCGGCTGTTGCTTCGAGGCGTGTCCCAACACGAAGCTCGCCGATACGCCCCACAACTTCATGGGGCCTGCACCGCTTTCGCAGGTGCGCCTGTTCAATGCGCACCCTACGGGAGCCATGCATGCCGATGTTCGCCTGAATGCCATCATGGATGATGACGGCGTTTCGGGCTGCGGCAATGCGCAAAATTGCGTGCGCGTATGTCCGAAAGCGATCCCGCTCACCACTTCTATCGCAGATATGAATCGCCAGACGTTCAAACAGTCGCTCAAGAACACCTTCGGATCATTCGGCAGGAAATAATTCCTCTAACGAAATCCCGCTTTGATCGCGCGATACCGTGAGAGCGTTCCTTGGAAGGAGCGTTGTCAGCTGCTGCGCGAGAGTCTTTACAAAAGCTTTTCTTTTAACTGACGAATCCTTGATTTGCCTTCTTCATCATGGTTGCTATCACGAATTTGAAGAAAGAAATGAAAGGACGAAACGTCAATGAAAGAACAACGAATGGCTCGCAGTCTTGTAGGGAAGGGTTCGCTTGCAACCAAGCTCGTGCTCACGCTCGTAGGAGCATGCATGGCAATTAGCCTCGGTTGGTTGGTAGGCTGCTCATCAGGAGAAAAGCAGCAAGAAGGATCAGGTCAGAGCACAGAGGATATCTCGGTGTATTCACGCGAGGATGGCAGCGGTACGCGCGGTGCCTTCATCGAGCTGTTCGGGCTGGAAGAAAAGGACGATCAGGGCAACAAGGTCGACACCACGACCGATGCGGCTGCTATCACCAACTCCACTTCGGTAATGATGACCTCCGTGAAGGGCGATCCTGGGGCGATCGGTTATATCTCGCTCGGCTCGCTTGACGATAGTGTGAAGTCTCTCAAGATCGATGGCGCTGAGGCAACAGCGGATAACGTGAAGGATGGTTCGTACAAGATCGCCCGTCCGTTCAATATCGTTACCACCGATGAGCTCACGCCTGCTGCGCAAGATTTCATCACTTTCATCATGTCAAAGGAAGGTCAGACGATCGTTGAGGATAACGGCTATATTGCTGTGAGCGAAGATGCAGCAAGCTACACGCCTGCCGGCACGAGCGAGAAGATCGTCGTTGCTGGCTCTTCTTCGGTAACGCCGGTCATGGAGAAGCTCGCTGAGGCGTATGAGCAGGCAAATCCTGAGGCTACCATCGAAGTTCAGCAGTCTGACTCGACCACCGGTGTGACCATGGCAATCGAGGGCACGTGCGACATCGGCATGGCATCGCGTGAGCTCAAGGATTCTGAGACGGGCAAGGGTGCTCAGTCGCAAGCGATCGCTCGCGATGGCATTGCAGTGATCGTTCCGGTCGAGTCCGTGATCGAGGGCCTCACGAGCGATCAGGTCAAGCAGATCTTCTCCGGTAAGATCACCAGCTGGGGCGACGTGAAATAAATGAACAGGGCTTTTCTGAAAGAAGGGGCTGCGCGTGTGGTTTTCGCACTCGCAGCTGCCTTGTCCATCTTGGCGGTGGGGCTGATCTGCGTTTTCTTGTTTGTAAATGGCGTGCCTGCCATGGTCGAGATCGGCATACCCGATTTTCTTCTGGGTACCACGTGGCGCCCCGCGAACGATATCTATGGGATCTTCCCCATGATCATCGGAAGCATCTATGTAACGGCAGGTGCGCTCATCTTTGGTGTTCCTGCAGGGCTCTTGACCGCGATCTTCCTCTCGCGGTTCGCTTCGGCGAAGGTCGCGGCATTCTTGAAGCCTGGCGTTGAACTTCTTGCGGGAATCCCTTCGGTGGTCTATGGCTTTTTCGGACTGATGATCATCGTTCCTTTCATTCGCCTGAATGCACCGGGCAATGGGCTTTCGCTTTTGGCTGCATCGATCTTGCTCGGCATCATGATCTTACCCACGGTCATCACGGTGGCGAAGAATGCGCTCGATGCGGTTCCTCAGTCCTACTACGAAGGCGCACTTGCGTTAGGTGCGACCCATGAGCGCAGTGTGCTTCGCGTGCTCGTTCCGGCGGCTATCTCAGGCATCATGGCTGGTGTGGTGCTCGGGATCGGTCGCGCGATCGGCGAGACCATGGCGGTAGTGATGGTGGCGGGCAATCAGCCGATCATTCCTGCATCGGTCTTCGATGGCGTGCGTACCATGACCGCGAACATCGTGCTCGAGATGGGCTATGCGGCTGACCTTCACCGTGGGGCCTTGATCGCGACCGGCGTGGTGCTGTTCGTCTTCATCTTGCTGATCAGTACGCTCTTCAACGCGATGAAGAAGCGAGGTGAGCGCTCATGAAGGCTCTTGCATCAGGTGACCTTGCGCGCAAAACGGGTCCAAGCTCTTCTTCCCGAGCGCATGCTTCAAGCCAGATCGCGCGCGGCGTGATCTATGCCGGTGCGCTCTTCACGACACTCGTGCTCCTAGGTATCGTGGGATTTATCTTGGTGAATGGCATCCCGCATCTTTCGTCAACGCTTTTCGAATGGAGCTACACCTCTGAAAATGTCTCGTTGATGCCGGCGCTCATAAGCACGCTCTATATGGCGTTGCTCGCGCTTCTGATCGCAGTGCCCATTGGGGTCTCATCGGCGATCTATCTGGTGGAATATGCAAAACCAGGAAGTCGGTTCGTGCGCGCGGTACGCGTTACTACCGAAACACTGCAAGGCATTCCCTCCATCATCTATGGCCTGTTCGGCATGTTGTTCTTCACTACGGTACTTGGCTGGGGGCTTTCTTTACTCTCGGGCGCGTGTACGCTCGCCATCATGGTCCTGCCGGTGGTCATGCGTACCGCCGAAGAAGCGCTGATCGCGGTGCCTGCTTCCTATCGTGCGGGTGGGTTCGCGCTCGGTGCGGGGTATCTCCGCACGATCTTTCGGTGCGTGCTGCCGAGCGCTCTTCCGGGAATCGTAGGCGGCGTTCTGCTGGCGCTTGGGCGCTGCGTTGGCGAGGTAGCGGCCCTGCTCTTCACGGCGGGGACCATCGCGCAGATTCCCGATTTCGGTGGCCAGGGTATCTTCGCGCTCTTCGATTCCTGTCGAACGCTAGCGGTCCACATGTATGTGCTCGCCTCCGAAGGGCTGCATATCGATGAGACCTACGCCACTGCTGTTGTGCTGCTGGTGCTGGTCACGCTCTTGAACGTGATCGCCAATGTAGCAGAGAAGCGCTTGCGCGTGAAGTGATAGCTAAAGGGCGAAATGGCTATCTTTACTGTTGTCGTTTCGCTGGATCGTATGAAAGAGAGAAACGTATGAACCTATCGATCGATCGACCATCCTCTGAACAGCGTTCGGAGTTTGCTTGCGAAGTTGCCTTCCAGCAGTCGCTGGGTGATCAAGAACGTGCGCCTGAACGGTATGGGGTAGATGAGCAAGTCAAGATGGAAGTTCGTGATCTTGATCTTCATTATGGCGATTTCCATGCACTCAAGAATGTCTCGCTCAGCTTTCCGCAAAACCAGGTGACTGCGCTCATCGGCCCCTCGGGTTGCGGTAAGTCGACACTCCTGAAGACGCTCAATCGCATGAACGATCTTGTTGAAGGGTGCCGCATCGAAGGACTGGTCGCGCTCGATGAACAGGATGCCTATCGGGATATCGCGGTAACGGACCTGAGGCGCCGCGTGGGCATGGTCTTCCAACAGCCGAATCCTTTTCCCATGAGCATCTATGACAACATCGCGTTCGGACCGCGCACGCATGGCATCAAGCGGCGCGATGAACTGGACGAGATCGTCGAGCAGTCGTTGCGCGATGCGGCGCTTTGGGAAGAGGTGAAGGACCGTCTCAAGAAGAGTGCGCTTGGCCTTTCGGGGGGTCAACAACAGCGTTTGTGCATCGCCCGCGCGCTTGCGGTGCGTCCCGAGGTGCTCTTGATGGATGAGTCCACTAGTGCGCTCGATCCTATTTCCACCGCAAAGATCGAAGAGTTGGTCGACACCTTGAAGGAACGCTACACCGTGGTGATGGTGACGCACAACATGCTACAAGCATTGCGTGTTTCGGATAAGACGGCGTTCTTCTTGTTGGGTGAGATGGTAGAAGCGGGGGATACCCAGATGATCTTCACCGAACCGCACGATCAGCGTACTGCTGATTACGTGGCGGGACGCTTTGGCTAAAGTGAGATCATGCTTGCTCTTGGCGGTGAGGGCATGAAGCCAACAGCGTTACGAGCAAGGAGTAAGATGGGGTTGAGAAAGCTTTACAAAAACTTGACACGCCTCTTGGGTGCGCACTTACGCTCCGATGCTAGAATCTAGGGCATGATCTACTACGTTGAAGATGATGCCAATATTCGTGATCTGGCCGTCTATACACTTTCGCAAGCGGGTTTCGAAACACGTGGCTTTCCTGATGCGGAGCCCTTTTTCGCTGCCTGCGAACGGCAACTCCCCGATGTGGTCCTACTCGATATCATGCTGCCGGGCATAGACGGACTCGAGATACTGCGTCGTCTGCGCAGCCATGAGGCAACCCAGCACCTTCCCATCATGATGCTCACCGCAAAAGGGTCTGAGATCGATAAGGTGCAGGGGCTCGAGTCGGGTGCCGATGATTATTTGGCAAAGCCGTTCGGCATGATGGAACTGGTAGCCCGTGTTCGCGCTCTTTATCGTCGCGCGCAGGCACCAACGGTGGCAACGAAGACCCCGAACGAACTTCACTGTAACGGCATCGACCTTGATATGGACGCGCATACGTGCATGGTGCAAGGGGAACCCGTGAAGCTCACGGTAAAGGAATTCGATCTTCTTCGGATGCTGATCGCGCATGCGGGGCATGCCTTGAGCCGAACACAGCTCTTCGAGACGGTATGGGGTGAATCTTTCGTAGGGCATTCTCGAACGGTCGATGTGCATGTTCAGACTTTGCGTCAAAAACTCGACCGAGCATGCTTAGGTGTTGGCAAGAACATCGAGACTGTGCATGGTATCGGTTACCGCATGCGTGCATGATGTGTCGAGCGAGATGCTGTTCAAGAATGATCGCGCGAAGGAGACTTCGTGCATGGCATCAGGCAGGGTGAAGGGACCAAGAGCGTGATCGCTGTTCAGGGCACGCATAAGAAAAGGCTTTCGACCACGATCTTCGTGACTGTGCTCTCTTTCTCTATCTTGGTAGTGGCGGTGGTCGCACTCGCAATGGGTGTGCTCTTCCACGCTTCCTATGAGAAGGACGCGGAAGACAAGATCCTTGGTGCTGCGCGTGAAACTGCGAGCCAGCTCGATAGCATGAGCACTCTTGAGCAGGTAGCTGTTCTGCGCGATCAAATAGGCGAGACCGTCCGTTACACGCTCATCTCGCCATCAGGCGATGTTATCTACGATAGTACCGCGCCTGATCAGAGCAGCGCATCTTCGATCGGGAACCACGCCGATCGTCCTGAGGTGCAGAGCGCTCTTGTAACTGGTGCAGGCATGGTCACGCGCTATTCTGAAACGCTCAAGAACGATACGATCTATGCGGCGGTGCGCCTTGATTCAGGTGATGTGCTGCGCTTGAGCGAGACGCGAGAATCGTTATTCTCATTCATGCATTCTCTGATCATTCCGCTCGTGATCATCTTGATCGTGGTCGTTATCATGGTGGTGTTCTTCTCACGGTTGTTGACGCGTCGCATCATGGCACCCCTCAACGGGTTCGATGCCGATGAGGGACTGGGACATACGAGCTATCTTGAGATGGACCCTCTGCTCGGTCGCATCGAACAACAGCAACAACAACTTCGTGAGCAAAATCGAGAATTGATGCGTGCAGAAGATATGCGCCGTGCGTTCTCGGCAAATGTTTCGCATGAGATGAAGACTCCTTTACAGGTGATAGCGGGGTATTCCGAGCTTCTTTCGACAGGAATGGTGCCCGCTGAGGACACGGTCAAATTCGCGGGCATCATCCATGAGGAGTCGCAGCATATGTACGCTCTGATCGATGATGTGCTTGCCTTGTCGCGATTGGACGAGCCTGTTTCTCCTGATGGGCTCTCAGATAGCATCGATCTGCATGCTCTGGCCGAAAGCGTGGCCGAACGCCTGCGTCCGCTTGCTGAGAAGCATGCGGTTTCATTGCGTGTGGACGGTCAGCGCGTTCTCATCGATGGCAACGAGCCGCTGATGGAGCAGGTTATGACCAATCTGGTGAGCAATGCCATTCGCTACAACAGGCCTGGTGGCGAAGTGGTGGTCGTGGTCGATATCGAAAGCGCGCCCGCCGTTCTTGAGCGCTGCGATAAGGAAGCAGGTGCAGACGAGATGCGTTTCGGTCCGCGTTCGCATGTTGCCCGTCCGATCGACTTCATGCAGGCAGTCGTGCGGATCATGGACACGGGCGTTGGCATTTCACCTGATGAACAGCAGAAGATCTTCGAGCGTTTCTACCGAGTTGATAAGAGCCGCTCCAAAGAAACGGGCGGTACCGGTTTGGGGCTTGCGATCGTGAAGCACGCGGTCGAGCATCACAATGGCAGCATCGAGGTTGAGAGCGAGCTAGGAAAAGGGTCGGTCTTCACCGTTCGATTCCCGCTAAAACGCTAGATCCGTGAAAAAGAAAAGGTCAGCACAGAAATCGATTTCACTGTGACAGCATAGTGATAGCGGCGGCCTTATAGGGCCTCAAAACAAAACAGGCCAGGTTGCAAAATGCTTCCTGGCCTGCGGTTTTAGTGGTGGACGCTACTGGGTTTGAACCAGCGACCCCCGCCGTGTGAAGGCGATGCTCTCCCGCTGAGCTAAGCGTCCGTGTGAGTTCTTATTCTAGCATGCTAACAGGATTCTTCAAGAAATTTCGGCGGAAGCTTGTGAGCAGGATCGAGCGCATCGATCGCAGCGCTAATGGGCTGCAAGCTGGGCGCAACGAATATCTTTGAAGTGGAAAGCCCTAGCAAGCGTCCCTTCTCGTCGGTCATCTCGGCTTCGCAGATGCAGATCGAGCCCCCGCGTTTCACCACGCGTCCTTCGCAGTGGACATGCGTGCCTTCCTGCACGGCGCGCGTGAGGTTCGCATTCTGGTCGAGCGTGATGAAGCCCGCATCTTCGGGCATTTCGGCATAGAGCGCCCAATAGGCAGCGGTGTCCATGATGGACTCGTAGGCTCCACCATGCATTCCGCCGAAGCAGTTCATGTGCTTGCGTTCGATGTCGGCTTCAACGATGCAACGTCCTTCCTCAAGGGCGAGGATATCGATGTTCAAGAGTCGGAAATAAGGACCTTGATTGATGAGCTTGAGCACTTCCTCAATGTGTTCAGGATTGAGTTTCATGAATACCTCTTCTGTAAAAGATCGTATCTCTGCGCATCATTATAAAGGAGGCACAGGGTTTTGCGCTGCTTGCGAACGATGCGGATTCCTTTGATCGACGGCGCAATCGTACTCGTCGCGACAACTGAAGTGTTCATCTTGTTAACGGTTTCTGAACTATTGGTCGATTTAGGGGCATCGTGATCGAATCTTTGCGCTGGCTGGACTATCCTAGTAACGTAAAAACCCAGATGAACAAAAATAGAAAGTAAAAGAGCTCGTAGGCGATGCTCGCGAAGAACCATGACGAACGACCATGACAAGCTTAACGTGAATATCGATGATGTTGCGCTCATCTTCGAGGGCGGTGGCATGCGTGCGAGCTATACTGCTGGTGCAGTGGTCACGCTGCTCGAGAACAATTTCAACTTCGGTGATATCTATGGCATTTCAGCAGGGTCGAGCCATACCGTCAATTACGTCTCGCGCGATACGGTCCGCACGAAGATGTCCTTCGTCGATCTGGTGGACGACCCTGAATTCGGAGGCTTGAAGACGTTCGTTCAGGGCAAAGGCTTCTTCAACGCGCATCATCTTTATGAAGGAGTTGCAGAAGATCCTGACAAATACGATTCGCGTTTCCTCTTTGATTGGGATACCTTTTGTGCGAACCCTGCGAACATTCACATTGAAGCGCTCGAGCGTGATACTGGTGAGACGGTCCTTTGGACCAAGAGCGACATGCGAAGCGCACATGAGATGATGCTGCGCGTTCGTGCAAGTTCCACCATGCCCATCTTCATGCCTCCTACGATGGTCGAAGGGCGTACCTATATGGACGGTGGCATCGGGTCGAGCTGGGGCATTCCGCTCGAAGCAGCGAAGCGCGATGGGTATGAGCGCTTCTTCATCGTGCGAACGCAGGAGAAGGGGTATCGTAAATCTCCTATTGGGGGAGCGGGGCAGTTGCTGTTCAGAAGCGTGTTTCGAAAGTACCCGGCCGTCTGGCAGAAGACGATCGAGCGCCCGCAGCGCTACAACGAACTTTGCGAAGAGATCGAACGTCTTGAAAGATCGGGTGCCGCATACGTTTTCTATCCTGAACAGATGAAGCTCACGAATCGCACGACCGATCTCGATCAGCTGCAAGCCGCTTATGATGCAGGTTATGCGCAGGCACAGCGCGAACTCGATGCTTGGCAGAAGTGGTTATCATGGCGGCCCTAAGTTCTTTCAAATTGCATGAAGCTGACGAGTTCCGCTATTTCACGCCAAAGACTTGGTTCTTCTGGCGCGGTGTGATCATCAACTTCTGCGTCTTTTGTCTGGTGGGCCACTGGCTCGAGATCCCCTATTGCATGTTCATGGACTGGGCTTTTCATGTGGTGGCCGACGACTACGATGTGTGGACCGATCCGCTCTGGGTTCCCTATTGGGTATACGGGCTCGGGACCGTCTTCATCACGCTCACGCTATTGCCGCTGAAGATCCATATTCTTGAACAACGAAAGACCATGTGGGGTGCCGTGCTTCAGTTCTTCGTGATCGCAGTGGTTATCTGCGCTCTGCTCGAGCTCGTGATCGGACTGTTGATCAACCAGCCTGATGCAACGGGGCATTATCCATTTTGGGATAATTCGGCGCTTCCTTTGAATATCTTCGGTCAAGCGTGGCTCGTGAACGATATCATCCTCGGGCTTATCGCAGCGCTGTATGTGTTCGTTATCTTCCCTTTCACCCAGCGTGCACTTTCGTTGCTGAAGCCGAGCACGTGCGACCTTATCTTCCTCTTCGTCCTTATCTTCTTCGGGGCAGTATGCATCTTCTCTTACGCCGTACCGCATTTTCCTATGCTCTATGATGCCTTGATGAGCCTTAACTTTCCCTGGCAGACCTGATGAGGCTGTGCGCTGCGCTGCCGCTCTTGTGCGATCAGGCTGATCGCATGAAAGGTCGTGCTGTTGCCCTTGTGTGATCAGGGCGATCGCATGAAAGGCTGCGCTCTTTAGGGGCTATCGCGGCAGGCGGATCGTGAAGGTGGTCAGCCCATTGCTGCTTTCTGCGCCGATGGTTCCGCCGTGCGCTTCAACGATTTCACGCGCGATCGCGAGGCCGAGGCCAGCGTTCGCGCTCTGCCCACGCGATCGGTCTTCGCGATAGAAGCGCTCGAAGATGGCCTCAAGATGCGCGGGGGATATCTCGCGGCCTTGGTTGGTGGTCGAGAGAACGATCTCGTCGTTCTTCATGACCGCACTCAAGACCACTTCGCTCTCGGGGTCTGCGTAAGAGATCGCGTTCTTCACCACGTTGCCCAGAGCGCGTGCCATCTTAGAGGAGTCGATGAATGCCTGCTTATTCTCGGGTGCGATGGTGGTGATCGAGATGTCGCGGTCCTTTGCCGCGATCCCGAATTCATCGGCCACTTGATCGAGGAAGAGTGAGATATCGACATTCTCGCGTTCCAGTAGGATGGCATTCAGGTTGTAGCGGGTGATCTCGAAGAATTCTTCAACGAGCGATTCGAGCCGTTCGGCTTTAGAAAGTGCGATGCCAGCGAATTCGGCGCGCTTCTCGCGCGGCAGATCGGGTGATTCTGCGAGCAGGCTCAAATAGCCCACCACGGAAGTGAGGGGTGTGCGAATATCGTGTGCAAGATAGGCGACGAGCTCATTCTTGCGTTGCTCTGCCATCACGGCAGCTTGTTCGTGGTCGCGGATCTTCTTTTGAAGGAGCTCGATCTGTTGCGAAGAGATCATGAGCTCTTCGGGCAGCACGATCCTTCCGCCTTCGATCAATCGTGGGTCTGCAATTGCATTCGAGAGCTTGTTGAAATAGCGGAGCGATCGGTTGAGCGTGCGAACGATGATCACGATGATGCCGATCGCATAGATCACGATCGCGACGGGTATCTTCAAAGAACGCAGGGTGTTATAGAAGCTTATGTCGCGCATCGCAAGGCGCCCGTCTGCGGCAACCATCAGCTGAACGTTCTGCGGACCGATCTGGGAGGCAAGGTCATCGTAGCGTGCCATGAACTCTTCATCGGCGAACCCGAGGGCAGCCCAAGGGTCCTTAGTGACCTCACTGGTGTCTTCATTGTCATTCGTTTCTACGACGGTGTTCTTCTCGGCATCCAGCAGGGATCTTTCAGTTGGCAAAGAGCTGTATACCCAGGTTGATGTTGCGTCTGCAACACGCTCACCGATGCTGTCGGAAAGGGAGAATTCGAAGAACACACAGAGCAGGGAAAAACATGCTGACCAGGCAAGGAGCAACAGGACCATCCTGCCGAGCAAGCGACTGCGCAAGATGCGTGTCTGTTCGCCGGTTTGCTTGGTTGCCTGCGTTCTTGCATGCCAAGCCGAGCCACGCTTCGTTTGCTGGTCATTCGAAAGAGCAGGAGCTTCGTTGCCTTCTACAGCCTGCGAATCATACGACACTTTGTTGGGTGGCAGGAATTTCGATCTAATGTTCATCGCTGGTTGCTTTCGCTTACTGCTCGGTGTGGCCCGCGCCTGAATCGTCGTCGATCCTATAGCCTACGCCAAAGACGGTCTCGATGAATGCTTGCGAAGAATCGATCTCAGAGAGTTTCTTCCTCAATCTACGGATATGCACCATGATCGTGTTGGCATCGCTCAAGCGGTATTGTTCTTGCCAGACCTGTTCGAAGATGTCTTGTGGAGATACGGGGCAGCCGGCGTTTCGCACCAGCAGCGTTAGAATGTCGAATTCTTTGGGCGTGAGGTTAAGGTCGAGCGCGTGCAAGGTTGCACTGTGAGCGCGCAGGTCGATGACGATATCGGCTGCTTCGAGCATCGTCTCGTTTGTGGGTAAAGCAGTGTTCCTGCGCAGGCGTGCGCGCACGCGGGCGGTCAGCTCGCGGGGCTTGAAGGGCTTGGTTATGTAATCATCTGCGCCAAGCGCGAATCCGATCACCGTGTCCGCCTCTTCATCTTTTGCCGAAAGGAAGATGATCGGTACATCCGAGAACTGGCGAATCCTTTGGCATGCTTCAAGGCCGTCCATCTCGGGCATCATGATATCAAGGATGAGCAGGTCGAAATCGCTGTGTTCAACAGCTTCGACTGCTTCGATACCATTATGTGCTTCTGCGATTTCGAAGCCTTCTGGTTCGAGTATCGCGCGTATGAGTCCCAAGATCGCGGGATCATCGTCGGTTATCAAGAGCCGCGCCATGAAAAGCCTCGTTTCATCATTTCGGATATTCACCATTTTACTGGGCAGAGCGCTCTCTGTCTGTCCTGGAAGTTTCTTCAATGAGAAATGTAAGAGAAAGTTAAGGCATTGCTATGGGAAACGTAAGAGCCACTTAAGCGACGATTCCAGTATGGAAAAGCCAGCGAAAACGAGGTGGGAGATGCAGCAGGGTCGTTCCGGAAGACAGTCGTTTGCGCGCTACCATGCTTCATATGGCAGCACCTCTTCGTCTCGCTATTCGCGCAGTGTGGCGCTCTATCATGCGCGTCATCAACGAGAGCGCGTTGTGGACAAGCTTCCGCGGCTCGACAGATTCGCAGGTCATAGGGTGTTTGCTACGCGACGCTCTACAGAGGCGCCGCATCGTTCTCCGGTTCGTCTTATGGCACTCGCTGCCATAGTGGTGCTTGTCATCGCTCTTGTGGTTTTGCTGGGCAACAGCAATGACTCGAACGTGAATGCGGATGCTTACGGGAATGGATCGGGTGTTGCCCAGAGCACGCCTCGTAGCGAATGGCGTGCCGGCGAAGTTCCTTATCTCTATCAGATCGATCCAGAGTGGGCGGATGGCTCTTATGCTGGTTCGACCATCGCTGAATCGGGGTGCGGTCCGACGTGCCTTTCGATGATCTATGTCTATCTTACGGGGCGAACGAATATGGACCCGGCGGATATGGCGGCGTTCAGCGAGTCTCATAAGTATGTTGATAGCGGCATGACCAGTTGGACATTCATGGATGAAGGAGCACGCGTGTTGGGGCTAAGGTCGCGTGAATTGCCGGCGGACTATCAAAGTGTGCGCAAGGCGCTCGATGCTGGATACCCGGTGATCGCAAGCGTTTCTAAGGGAGATTTCACCACAGTAGGGCATTTCATCGTTTTGGCAGGAACGGATGAAGATGGCAAGGTGATCGTTCATGATCCCAATAGCGTGGAGCGCTCAGCCAAAGTCTGGGATCTCGATCGCATTCTGTCCCAGACGCGCAACCTGTGGGCGTTCTCGGTTTGATGTTTTGGTGGCGGTCTTGAGAATCGCTGCTTGTGAAAGAAGCAAGAGGTAGAACGCCCGTAGGTAGTATGCCTGCGGGCGCTTTTTGAGCGTTGGAAGCAGGGTGGGGCTGGAAGCCTTATGGGTTCTATTCTTTGCTGAAGCCTTTGATCAGCAGGGTTACTACGCCGCACAGAAGCCCGCCAATAGGCCAGGGAAGCCAGAAGAATGCGATCATGCCTGAGCGGTAGTCGCTCGGTGTGCCAGCTGCTAGTGAGCCGAACAGCATGAGCAGTGCGATCATGGTCGCGATGATCATGATGATCCCGCAGATCGCGCCGATGCGCTTGTCGGTCTTTTGAGCGCGCACGAGTTCGGGTTTGTCTTCCTCAGGGATAGTTGGTGAAGCAGTGATCTCGGATTCTTCGAGGAATTCCGAGGCACCTTGGTTGTATTTAGCAATATCGATTCGCCCAAGGGTCATGCCACCATGGATGATGAAGCACACGCCAAGCGCAATGAGTGAGAGCATGATGCTCACGCCGAAGATGTTCTCGGAGTCTTCACCAAAGAGGATGACCGAGCAAACGCCCATGAAGATGCAGGCGATGCCTCCAACGAGTTGGATACTGAAAGAGCTACGCGCGCGGGATTTGTCTTCTTTCGTGTAGAAGTCTTCGATATAGGGGTGTTCGCGCACGAAGTGAGCGTGTGCGAGCCCTGCAGGGATGATGAGCGCAAGACCTGCTATCACGCCTAAGAAGAGGAACAGCATGCCGAGCGTGGCAGCGATGTTCTCAGGGAGCGTGAAGAGCGGATTGATGGCGGGGTCGGTCGCGTTGAAGAAGGGGAGCGAGAGCGCATTTCCGAAGATGATCAATGCTACTCCGAGAGATATCTTCCAAGCGAAGCGACGCATGGTGCTGTCGTAGTCGAATACGTCTGCGGGTGGGGTGAGAGGTTTTACCTTCGGGAGCGGAGTTGGCTCGTTGGTCGTAAGATCTCCTTGTACGAGATCATCTAGGGTACAATTGAAAATCTGACACAGCTTAAGAAGCTTATCCATCTCTGGATATGATTTCTCAGATTCCCATTTCGTAACTGCCTGTCTACTGACGCCGAGCAACACGGCTAGTTGCTCTTGCGTCATGTTGTTCGTTGCGCGCAGGTGTATGAGGTTTTCTCTAAAGCTCATGGTCTGCCACCTTCCTGGGTTCTATTCTCGTTGTTCTTGGTAAGGCCGGCAATGAAAAGATTATGGTACAACGCAGTTTCATGCTACCAACTTCAGGCAGCAATTTATAAGAAATCTTGGCAACCACTGGTTGCGAATCGCAGGTCACAAGCTATAAAGCGAGAGTTTCTATGTTTGAAGGTGCCTCCGAAAGCCACGAAGCAAGAAGATGAATGCCTCTTCCAATATAAGAACAAGTGTTCTATTATCCTTATATGTCTTATATTGTTCGCATATGTAACAGCAAGTTCGCTCATTGTTACAAATGTTACATAGATTCTTTTCATGCGCTCCATCTCTGATGTGAGTTTGCTAATATGACCTGGTATCTTGTAAGATAATGAGGTATTTGGAGCATGAAGTCTTTTACTGGTTCTTGTTCATAGTTCATTCCTGATTCGAGTGCGATAATGTGATAGATCATGTATAAATTAACCTCAAAAGATAGGCTCATTGTGACCTTTATCCTTACGCTAAAAGGGATACCTGGCATCGGGTCTAAAACAATTCAAAATATACTATCCAAGCACGACACTGAAATAACTGATGCAGTGTTGCTTGATGAGCAATTTGCAAGAAACTTGTCTGAAAACAAAATAAGCAAAGGATTAGAGACTGATGGTATTTCTTGGAATCTGCTCGAGGAGCGAGCGGATGAGACCATCGAGAATGTGTTTGGTTGTGATGCGGGTATCTTGCACCCCTTCATGGATGACTATCCAAAACGCTTGCTTTGTAATAGCAGTTTCCCCCCACTTCTGTTTTATAAAGGGGATATTGATGTCTTGAATGCAAATAAAGCTGTTGCTTTGATCGGCACGCGTAATCCAACACAGATTGGAGTGAATTGGGGGAGGCGTTTAACTGAGCTTTTCGTAGAGGATGATTATGCAATCGTTAGTGGGCTTGCAATTGGATCCGATACAGTAGGTCATCAGAGCGCTTTAGATGTTGGTGGAAAAACGGTAGCGGTACTCCCTACGCCCATTGATGCACCAGTGTATCCTCGAAAGAATATGGAACTTGCAGATAGGATACTCAATAATGGTGGAGTTCTTGTTACGGAGTATGAACCTGGCATTGTTATGGATAATCGCCAACTGGTCAGCAATCTTGTCGCAAGAGACCAATGGCAACCAGGACTTTCTGATGGGCTCATTGCATTAGAAACAAGCATAAGCGGGGGTTCTAATCATGCGTTAAAGCATGCGTTGAATACAAAAACACCCATCGCGATGCTTGATTATCGGAATCGAAAAGATATTGATTTCTATAATGATGTACGTTTTGGGGGGAACGTAGAGTATATCAGCCAAAAAGGTGCAATACCTATATATGATGCAGCGGGTATAGAGTTCTTTAAGCACTGTATGGATAGCTACAGATCGCATATTGAATACTATGTTATAGGGGGGCTTAATGAAGGCGTTAGCAAGGGACATGAGCAGTTAACTTTGAATTTTGAGTAGGCGAGCAAAATGGCTAAAGCAGTCTATGACAATTTGCTGCAAGATTTTTTAGTCTTTTTTGAGGGGTTTAAAGAACCCATTTTTTATCATCATTTTTATCCTATGGGCCGTAATCAAACTGAAGAAGATTGGGCGCAGTTTAGATTTTCTCAAGGCTTAAAGATTGGCGACACGAAAGAAAAACAAGAACGTAATGATCGCTATTATCGCGAGTATCGCGAGTTGTACGTTCAGATCTTGAAGTTGCTATTTAATGCAGTGATGAGAGACTATCCTAAAGTTCGTCGTGGAGCTTTGGTGATTCCTTCAAGTACAAAAGACGTGATTAATAAGGCAACAGGATTGACTAGGGAGGTTCTTCGATCTAATCCAAGACCCTTTGATGACCTTACAGCTGCTTTGATAAGAACCGATAGCAAACAAAAAGCACATCAGGGTGGGGGCAGATCGAACAAAGGAACTCTTGAAGTATCAACAGAAACAGAATTAGAGGATTACGATGTTTTAGTGGTTATCGATGATATCGTGACAACGGGCACCTCTTTCACTGAAGTTGACGATCTGCTTAGAGAGGCTGGTTTTAAGGGGAGAATCATCAATTTTGCTTTTGCTAAAACATACCCTAGTGAAGGCGTTGAGTTGAATATCGCAAAAACAAGAACAGCATGTGGAAACCCGTATGATCCTGAAAGACGGAGGGAGCTCGCTAAATCTGGGTTTCAAGTTACTTTGGAGAATCAAAGTATGCCTGTTTTTTCAACCAACTATGAAATTGTAAAACAGGCAAAATACGAAAAACGATTGAATACAGACGGGAAGACGTCTATCTTTTTTGATCCCACTATTATTCTTCAGTTTGGCGATCAGAGCGTAGAATTTTCTGATCTTGATGATGTTAGAACGAATTTGAAGCATATAAAGTATGTGCCTCCAGTTGAAGCAGTTGTTTTTGATCTTGACCAGACGCTGATTGACGATCCTGTTCGTTTTGATTTTGATACAGAACGATTCATGTTGAGTAAAGCTTCCAGAAAAGAGAGAGGGCCATATAACGTATATGAAGGAGTGGAGGAATTCTTCGCAAAGGGTATTCCTTTTGCGATAGTGAGTAACAGAGGAGCACGTGGAATTGCGCTACTACTCCAAGCTGAACACATTAATCGCGCTATCTATCCTGAATACCACAAAAGCACCGTTGGTATAGATTTATGTGATGAAGAAAGAGCTCGTCTTAAACTTTATTACGGTTGCGATGAAGCACCCTCCACAATAACTCTTGTGCCTGCGAATTCTTTTTCTTTCCCTGTGGTAGTGGAAAAAGACGGTTTTGAAGCGAAACTCTATAAGCCAACTCCATATGGAGTAAACGATGCATTATCGTGGTTGTATTTCAATGTGCCAGGGCTAGATGAGGATTCGCGAATTGTCGGAATTGGGAATACTATTGAAGATATAATCGCGTATGAAGAAGCGGGTATCGAAAGCGCACTTGCCCTATGGGGAGTACCTGAGGGTATTAGGGAGTTCGCTCGTAATAATTGGGGAGCAGATTACGCTTTCGAAAGCATGACCGAATTCAAGGATTGGTGTTTGCGATAGATGCCAGTAAAGCTTTCAGATCGAATTCGTAATTAGATTGACCTTGGTAGTTAAGTTCAATGCTATAAAAACAAGACAGGCCAGGAAATTGCTTCCTGGCCTGTTGATTTCTATGGCTCCCCGGGTAGGACTCGAACCTACAACCCTTCGGTTAACAGCCGAATGCTCTGCCATTGAGCTACCGAGGAATGTTCGCCTCATCTCTGACGCTTGATAAATTATAGAGCAACAAGAAATCTTTTCAAGACGAATCACAAACTTTTCCAGGTGAAGTCGGTTTGCGGAGTGCCGTAGGGGAGAGCGAAAAACTCGCATAGAAAATGCCATAAAAAAGCGCCACCCGTTTTGGATGGCGCTTCGCAGGTACGGGGCGTCTGCCCGGGCGCTAAGAGATCTTCGCGTGGATCTCTTGCAGGGAAGCGATGCCTCCCTCTTCGCTCGTTTCCACGGTCTTGATACCCTTGGCAGATGCCAGCGCTGCTGCCATGGTGGTGAAATACGGCGTGTGCGCCTTGATGGCGGTCTTGCGAATATAGGAGTCGTCCTCAGCGCTTTCGCCAGTTGCGGCAGGCGTATTGATGACCAGGTCCATCTCACCGTTCGTGATGAGGTCAACCAAGTTCGGCCTGCCCTCATGCAGCTTCTTCACGCGCTCGACCGCGATGCCTTCAGCCTCGATCAGCTCTGCACTGCCTTCGGTCGCATAGATATCGAACCCAGCGTCCTTGAGCGCATGCGCCAGCTCCGGCAGCTCATCCTTGTCCTTGTTGGACACGGTAACGAGCACCTTGCCGCCCTTGGGAAGAACGGTCTGGGTGGCCTCCTGTGCCTTGAAGAAGGCCTCACCGAAGGTCTTCGCGAGGCCCAGCACTTCGCCTGTTGAGCGCATCTCAGGGCCGAGCACAGGGTCGACCTCGGGGAACATGTTGAACGGCAGTACCGCCTCTTTGACGCCGTAGTATTCGTAGCTCTTCTCCTTGAGCTCCGGAATAGGCGAGGGGCGCCCCGTAAGCGGCATGGTGATGACTTCGGTTGCAATCGGCACCATCTGGATGTTGCAGATCTTGGAGACCAGCGGCACGGTGCGGCTTGCGCGCGGATTGGCCTCGAGCACGTAGACCACGTCGTTTTCGATGGCATACTGCATGTTCATAAGGCCGCGCACATGCATGGCTTCAGCGATGCGCTTGGTGTAATCGCGGATGGTAGCCAGGTGCTCTTCTGAGATATTCACGGAAGGCAGCACGCACGCCGAATCGCCAGAGTGGATACCTGCAAGCTCGATATGCTCCATGACCGCCGGGATATAGGCCTCTTCGCCGTCGCAGATCGCGTCTGCTTCGCACTCAAGTGCATGGTTCAAGAAACGATCGACCAAGATCGGGCGATCGGGCGTAACGCCAACAGCGGCGTTCATGTAGCTGATGAGGTTCTCATCGTCGTAGACCACTTCCATGCCGCGTCCGCCCAGCACGTAGGAAGGACGCACCATAACGGGGTAGCCGATACGGTGCGCGATGGCCAGTGCATCATCCACCGTAACTGCCATATCAGACTCCGGCATGGGGATGCCGAGCTCGTCCATCATGGCGCGGAAGCGATCGCGATCTTCGGCGAGATCGATGATCTCAGGGCTGGTGCCCAAGATGTTCACACCTGCAGCTTTGAGCTCTGCAGAGAGGTTCAGCGGGGTCTGGCCACCGAACTGCGCGATCACACCGAGCGGCTTCTCTTTTTCGTAGATCGAGAGCACGTCTTCAGTGGTCAGCGGCTCGAAGTAGAGCTTGTCGGACGTGTCGTAGTCCGTCGAGACCGTTTCAGGGTTGCAGTTCACGATGATGGTCTCGAAGCCGAGCTTTTTGAGCGCGATCGAGGCATGCACGCAGCAGTAGTCGAATTCGATGCCCTGGCCGATGCGGTTCGGGCCGCCTCCCAGGATCATGACCTTCGGCGCGTCCGTTGTGGTGCTGTGATCAGGTGCATTGTAGGTTGAGTAGTAGTATGCAGAATCCTGCGTGGAGCTCACATGCACACCTTCCCAGGCTTCGGTGATGCCAAGAGCGATGCGTGCTTCGCGGATATCTTTCTCGGGAATATCCATGAGCTGGGACAAGTAGCGATCGGCGAAGCCATCCTTCTTGGCCTGCTCGAGCATGTCATCGGGCAGCATCTTGCCGGGGTTCTCGTTGGCGAAGGTGAGTATCTTGTCCTCTTCTTCGACCAGTTCGAGCATCTGCTCGATGAAGTATGCCTTGATCTTCGTGCGTTCATGGATCTCGTCGATCGTGGCGCCCTTGCGCAGCGCTTCATACATGATGAACTGGCGCTTCGATGAAGGGGCATTCAGCTGGCGAAGCAACTCTTCCTTGCTCTGCTCGTGGTAGTTGCCCACGAAGCCCAGGCCGTAGCAACCTTGTTCGAGCGAACGGATGGCCTTCTGAAAGGCCTCTTTGTAGGTCTTGCCGATGCTCATGACCTCGCCAACGGCGCGCATCTGCGTGCCCAGTTCGTCCTTTACACCCTTGAACTTCTCGAATGCCCAGCGTGCGAATTTGAGCACCACGTAGTCTCCGCCGGCAACGTACTTATCGAGCGTGCCGTGCTTGCCGCAAGGGATCTCATCCAGTGTAAGACCAGATGCGAGCATGGCTGAGATAAGTGCGATGGGGAAGCCTGTCGCTTTCGATGCGAGCGCAGAAGAGCGTGAGGTGCGCGGGTTGATCTCGATGATGATGTCGCGGTCTGACACGGGGTCGTGTGCCCACTGCACGTTCGTGCCGCCTACCACTTGCACGGCTTCGACGATGCGATGCGATTTCTCTTCCAGGCGCTTGATCACATCTTCGGAGATGGTCTGCATGGGTGCCGCGCAGAACGAATCGCCCGTGTGAACGCCCATCGGATCGATGTTCTCGATCGTGCAGATGGTGATCATGTTGTTCTTGGAATCGCGTACGACCTCGAACTCGAGCTCTTCCCAGCCAAGCACCGATTCTTCGACCAGCACTTCGTTGACAGGGGAGGCTTGCAGGCCACGCGCGACCACCGTGCGCAGCTCATCGATGTTGTAGACAAGGCCGCCGCCCGTGCCGCCCATGGTGTAGGCGGGACGCAGTACGCACGGATAGCCAAGGCGCTCAGCGATCTCGACCGCTTCTTCGACGGTGTTGGCAACCTCAGAGCGCGCCATTTCGATGCCGAGCGAAGCCATGGTCTTCTTGAATTCGTTACGATCTTCGCCGCGCTCGATCGCGTCGACCTGAACGCCGATCACCTTCACGCCGTATTTGTCGAGGATGCCCTTGTTCGCGAGCTCCGCGCAGAGGTTGAGCGCCGATTGCCCGCCGAGGTTCGGCAGAAGGGCATCGGGGCGTTCCTTGGCGATGATCTGCTCGAGACGCTCGCAGTTGAGCGGTTCGATGTAGGTGACATCGGCCGTATCGGGATCGGTCATGATGGTGGCGGGATTGGAGTTGACCAGCACGATCTCGTAGCCAAGCGCGCGCAATGCTTTGCACGCTTGGGTGCCTGAATAATCGAATTCGCATGCTTGCCCGATAATAATAGGACCAGAGCCGATGATCAGTACCTTATGGATATCGGTGCGTTTTCCCATTTTCGCTCCTTGTCATGCGAACCTTCGTGCTGCCATGCATTTTGCATCTCGGGGCAGGCGCGAAGCGTGCCAGTATTTCTTTTTCAAGGCTTCATTATAAGGCTTTTACTGCCCAGTCGTGATCGGGACTCTGTGTTTTTCGGCTTGGAAACAGGCACGTGTCAAAATCGCGTTCATCAGGCTTGGAAAAAGAGGTAAGGCTACAATGTGGCTAGATTTCAAAGGATTACGAGGAAGGGAAGAGCCATGAGATTAGATGCTGGTCTTGATTCCATGGAAGATGGCTATGTGACCGAAGCTGAACAGGTTGATCAGGAGACCGAGATCGAAGATATGCAATCCTTGCTCGACGACGATATCATGGATCCCGACAGCCTCGATACCGATATGGAAGGCGCCTACGAAGGGTTTCACGACAACGAAGGATTCAAGGGGATTCCCGTAGGGGGCTATACCGATTCGCAGCTCGAAGATGTGGTGCGAGATGAAACGGGGCTCGATCTTCCCGAAGAGGGCTTCCATGTTGAAGATGGCTTCGATCGCGATCTGCCGTCTGATGACATTCCGAATAGTGGCCGTATCAGCGATTTCGATGCTGAAGAACTCTCGAACGATACTTCTGAGGTAACGCTCGATGAGGCTGAGCCGATCGATTATGGCTTCGATGTCGAGCGCTTCTCATCGAGCGATGGCGTTGAGGAGAACACTACCGATGTGATCACTCAGGCGGTTGACGAGGAAGCATAGGAGACCACCTGCCCGCTTTCGCTTGGCCTCGGTCCGTGCGTGACTTGGAAGTATTTTGTTCGGTTGTTCCAAAAAAGACACGATGGCTTCAAAATACGTTAGAATAACTAGACGCACACGGGCCCATAGCTCAACGGTGGAGCAGGGGACTCATAATCCTTTGGTTCTCGGTTCGAATCCGGGTGGGCCCACCATTAGATTCAACGACCAGAGCACGTCTCTGGTCGTTTTTGTTACAAGAGGAAGGGTTAGCTCATGGAACAGACGAACGATATCGATGCGTTGATGGAAAAGATCCAGGCGCAGGAAACTGCATACGAATTCGATCGTATTGATGAAGACTTGGCGTTGCAGATGGGGATCTACGTGATCAGACGTGCGCGCGAGATGGGAAAGCCGATCGCCACGCGCATTACGCTCAATCGTCGCACGCTCTTCGCCTATTCGATGCCGGGCACGAAACCTGAAAGCGATAACTGGATCCGCCGCAAGGAGAACCTCGTATATGCGACCAATGGCAGTTCTTACTATTGGGAGTGCTGGTGCGAGAAGGGCGATCATCCTTTCGAATGGCGTGGCATGAGCTATGCCGATTATGCGCCGGCAGGTGGCAGCTTCCCGCTGCGCATCAAGGGCGCTGGTGCGGTCGGTACGATCACCATCACGGGCATGGCGAGCCATGAGGATCACGCACTCGCGTTCGAGGCAATCGAAAAGGCGGCAACGGACTCGCTCGATGTCGACATCTCTTCTTTGTTCCCCGCCTAAGAGAAATCGCTGAGTGCTGCGAACACTGATATACTTTATAGGTTGTAAATTCACTGATCTATTGGGGAAGAGTTCCACATGAGCGTTGATAGTTTTGAGGCAAGCGTCAAGAAGAGCGATGCGCTAAAAGAGGACCTGTTCGAGCATCCTACGAAGTACATCATGCTCACAGGCGATCGACCGACAGGACGTTTGCACCTCGGTCACTATTTCGGCACGATCAAAGAGCGCGTCAACCTTCAGAACAAGGGTGTTCCTACGCGCGTGGTCATCGCTGATTACCAGGTCATCACCGACCGTGATACGACCGAGCATATCCAGGATAACGTCTATAACATGGTCATCGATTATCTTGCTTGCGGTCTCGATCCAGAAAAGACGCTCATCTTCACGCATTCTGCAGTGCCGGCGCTCAACCAGCTCATGCTGCCGTTCTTGTCGCTCGTTACCGAATCCGAGCTCCATCGTAATCCCACGGTAAAGTCTGAGATGGAAGCATCGGGGCATGCTCTCACGGGGCTTCTGCTCACCTATCCCATCCATCAGGCCTGCGACATCCTTTTCTGCAAAGGCAATGTGGTGCCTGTTGGCAAGGATCAGCTTCCTCATATCGAGATCACACGCCAGATCGCGCGTCGCTTCAACGAGCGCTACGGTAAGGTCTTCCCCGAGCCAGAAGGGCTTTTGAACGATGCTCCCGAGATTCCCGGGCTCGATGGACGCAAGATGTCGAAGAGCTACGGCAATGCGATCAGCCTGTGTTTCACCGAAGAGGAGACAGCGAAGCTCATCAAGAAGTCCCAAACCGATTCGGAGCGCTTCATCACCTACGATAAGGAGAATCGCCCAGGCGTTTCAGCGCTTCTTACTACGGCGGCACTTTGCACCGACCGCAATGAAGAAGAGATCGCTGCCGAGATCGGCAACGATGGTTCTGGTGCGCTCAAGAAATATGTGACCGAAAGCGTGAACGCCTACCTCGCACCCATCCGTGAGAAGCGTCGTGCGCTCGAAAATGATCTCGATTACATCAAGGATATCCTGCACGAAGGCAACAAGAAGGCTAACCTTATCGCGGACGCAACGCTCAATGAGGTGCGTGAAGCGATGAACATGCTGTACTGATCAGCTGGTTGAAGCTTATGTCGGGGGTCAGTTCCAAGGAGGGCGATCGTATTCGCGAGCCAAAGTCTCGTGCGCTCACTGTTTGCGAATGGGTATGCCGCATCTGCTTCACGATCGTTTTCATCGTGAACATCCACTGTGCGATCAGCTTCATCGTCGATCCTGGTCCTTATGCTTGGAATTTCGGGCTTCGCGGTGATAGCGGTCATTTCGCAGTCCGTGGTCTTGGCATTGCCTTTCTCATGTGGAACGCCACATATCCCGTTTTCATCGCGCTTCCGAATCGCTTTAAAGTGGTAGGGGGCATCGTCTTAGCGCAGCAGGTCATAGGCCTGATAGGGGAGAGTCTTCTTTTGCCTTGTCTGCCCCATGCAAGCTTTCTTTTCGCTGCGAGCATCATGCGCTTCATCTATTTCGACGCCTTCGGTCTTCTTATCATGACGGTGCCGTTCATATTGCTTTGCGTGTTCTCCTATAGAGCGAACCACCCTCGAGTGTAAGTTCATCCTCAATAGTATCCACTGGTTCAGATCAGAATGCGAAGAACCCTCGCGTATGAGGGTCTGATCGTTCTATGCCCACATGAGAGGCTGATCCTTTCCTGCTTGTATGTCCGATGTATTTAAGGGGGTAGGTCCAGAGATGTGCGCTCAGAAAAGGAAAGCAGCGTATCTTCTGGAAGGTTTTCGTCCATAGTTGACTTAGGGATGCGTGTTTAGGCGTGGAAAGCTCATGCTCTCTATACCCATTTTGAGAAGGGAGCAGGAAGAAGATAAAAAAATAAGAGAGGGAGCATAACGCTCCCTCTCCCCGGAATCTACCAAGAGATATCTTGGCGGTATGGTGCGAATCTTAGAGATATTCGCGGGTGAGGTCCATTTCAGCAAGCTGCTCAGGAGTGAAGTCAAGAGCAGTACCAGCAATCCAAGTGCGGTAGTTGACATGACCGTCGTGGTCTTCAACACCCTTAGCGATGGTGATGCGCTGAACGGTAGGAGCACCTTCCTCAAGCCACATAGCGCGGCAGTCGCGATAGAGGAGCTCGGTAGGACCATAAGGAGAATCCTCGAAGTAACCGTCGCCACCGAAGATCTCGAGCATTTCGTCAGAAACAAGACGAACGGTGTCGATGGAGAAGAGCTTACAAATAGCAGCCTTCTCAGCGATGAACTCGCCCATAGGATCAACGTCGTAATCATCGCAGAAGTCGATGATGGTACAACGGAGAGCGTGGAGCATCATCTGCATGTTAGCAAGCTTCATGCGGATAGCCTGACGCTTGATGATCGGCTTACCGAAGGTCACACGATCATGAGCACGAGCGATAGACATCTCGAACATGCGCTGAGCGATACCCAGGTTAGAGGTAGCGATGTGAACACGAGAAACAGCGAGGGAGTGCATAGCAACTTCCATGCCCTGACCGCGCTCACCAAGCATGAACTTAGGATCGATCTCGACGTTGGTGAACTTCAGACCAGTGTGGCCAGAACCACGGCAGCCCATCATGTGAGGCATAGGAACGAGTTCGAAGCCAGGGAGGCTCATGTCAACGAAGAATGCGGAGAGGCGCTCGTCGCCTTCTTTGTCAGGGTCAGTTACGCAGATAACGTAAGAGAACTGAGAGCAGTCGGTGTGGGAGATGAGCCACTTTTCACCATTGAGGATCCATTTGCCCTTCTCTTCGTCCCAAACTGCGGTGGAGTGCAGGTCAGCACCAGTGCCACCAGTCTTCTCGGTAAGAGCGAAGTTGGTGAAGATGGTCTTGTCCTGGAAGAGAGGCATATACTTCTCTTTGACTTCCGGTTGACCGAAGTCGTCGAGGATACGCCAGTTCAGGTCAGATGCATAGTGCATGTGCATACGCATGCCCGAAGGACCACGAGAGAACTCTTCCTGAACCTGCAGGATTTCCTTCTCGTTGAGGCCCCATCCACCGTACTCTACAGGAAGAGAATAACGATAGATGTCGTTGTCGATGTTGGACTGGTAGAACTTCTCGGGGAACTTGTTGGTTACCTCGATCTCCTTCTGCCATTCAGTGTAAGGGCCTTCGACGAGGTCGCGAACCTTGCGAAGGAAGTCCTGGAACTGAACATCGGTGATAGTTGCATTCGGATTCATAAACCCTCCTAATCGGTTTGAATATAGGCTTGACGCCTGACCCTGATGCGGCAGATTCCGGATAATCCGCTTTTGCAAGTTTAGCACTGCGCATCAGGAAGCTGTCCAATAGTTAATAGTCTTTCGATGTTTTATGAATCATAGGCTTAGGCTATCAATAGAATGAATCCATAGATTCGCGCGTGAAATCGATTTGATTCGATAGGAATGCTCGCCAAAGCGGGGTATCATATGTCTCCCATGAATGGATACCTTATCAATAGTCTATTGAAAACTGTAGCCATTAATATAATGTCGCGCGCGTTCTTTATTATTAGGTTTTTGAACTGAGATTAAATTGATAGAACGTACCTATAGGTTATGCCTTATTAACATGTTAATTACCTATTGGACAGTTGTTTTAATCAACCTCAAACTCTTGTTAGGAAAAAGTCCGAATTCTGGGGCCTCAGGCGCTAGAGTGAATTCGCCTGAGGGGCTTTAGGCGAGGAGTAGGAGAAAACTATGGATTTTAGTTTTAGTGAAGATCAGGAGTTGATGATCGACAGCATCAAAGAATTTGCTGCGACATACTTCACCGATGAAGCCGTGAAGGAAATGTACGAAGTGCATCATGGTGTACCTGATGAGGTTCAGGATGCTTATCGTGATCTGGGCTTCGCCTTCATGGGTCTGCCGGAAGAGGTTGGTGGCATTCCTGCTACGCGCATCGACCTTGGCATCCTCACCGAAACGCTCTATCGTGCGACTGGCTGCATGACCCCGTTCATGACCGCTATGCTCGCTGCGTATGACGTTGCAGAGTTCGGTTCTGAAGAGCAGTGCCAGCTCATCGTTGATCACTATGACAAGACGGGCAACTGCTTCGCTGCAATGTGCCTTTCTGAGCCTGGCGCTGGTTCTGACAATATGGGCATGACCACCACCACCAAGAAGCAGGCAGACGGTACGTACATCCTCAAGGGCCAGAAGACTTGGGTCACCAACGGTGCTTGCTCTTCTTACCTGGTCGTCATCGCTAAGGATGAAGATCCTGCTCGCGAGAACAAGAACATGTCCTTGTGGCTCATCCCGTCAGACACCCCTGGTGTTTCCACTGCTGCTCTTACCAAGCTCGGTCAGCAGACCGTTCCGTTCGTTGATGTCTTCTTCGACGATGTCGTTCTTACCGAGGCGAACCGCTTGGGCGAGGCTGGTCAGGGCTGGCTGCTGCTCATGAAGAACTTCGAGTTCGAGCGCTGCCTCGTTGTTGCTCAGGGCCTCGGTCTTGCTGAAGCTGCTCTTGATGACGCGATCGATTACGCGCTCGACCGTATCGCATTCGGTAAGCCGATCGCAGACAATCCGCGTGTTCAGGACCTTATCACCGAGTCCAAGCGCACCATCCTCTACACCCGCATGATGCTCTATTTATGCCTCTGGATGCTCGATCAGGGTATGTCCTGCAACGCTGAGGTTGCAATGCTCAAGTCCGAATCGACCAAGACCTGCTTGAAGGTTGCCGACAACGCTATCGAGATCTTCGGTGGTCTCGGCTACACCGAAGAGGTTCGCGTTGGTCGCATCTGGAAAGACCTCCGTGGTAATGCGCTTGCTGGTGGTACTTGCGAGGTTATGGACTACATCGCTGGTCGTGCGATCGTCAACAAGTATCGCGCCCGCAAGAAGTAGTTAAACAACTGCGTTACGATAGTGACCCGCTCACGTGGGTCACTATTTTGAGTGGTTAAAGTAATACCGCTTCCCAATTTGTGCTTGAGAAAAAAGAAAAGGAGCATGAAAGTTATGAAAATTGTTGTTGCTGTAAAAGTAGTACCTGACGATCAGGACATCTTCGTTTCTCCCGATCGTTCCTTGGACTATTCCAAAGCTAAGCCGAAGATCTCCGAATACGACAAGAACGCGCTCGAGGCCGCTGCTCAGTTCGCAGCTGCTAACGACGGCTCCCAGGTCATCGCCATCAGCGCTGTTCCTGCGAAAAACGACGACACCAAGGCTAAGCAGAACATCCTCGCTCTTGGCGTTGATGAGCTGTTCATGGCTACCGACGATGCGCTCGAGACGGCTGACTCCTATGCTACCGCTCAGGTCCTGAAGAACATCGTCGAGACCAAGGTCCCTGATTACGACGTCATCATCTGCGGCGATGGTTCTGCTGACCTCTATGCTGGTCAGGTCAACATCCAGCTCGCTGCTGCACTCGGCGTTCCCACCATCAACGAGGTCACCTCGCTCACCGCTGAAGGCGACAAGCTCGTTGTCGAGCGCACGCTCGATGAGGAAGTCGAAGAGATCGAAGTTCCGCTCCCTGCTGTCGTTTCGGTCTCTCCCGATATCGCAACTCCTCGTATCGCTGGCATGCGTGACATCCTGGCTGCGAAGAAGAAGCCGCAAACCGTTGAGGCTGCTGCTGTTCCGGTCGACGTCAAGGTCGACGTTGAGGAGATCAAGGCTCCTGAACTTGCTCCGCGTAAGAATCAGATCTTCGAAGAGGGCGACATCGACGCATTCGTCGCTGCTGTTGCCGAAGCACTCAAATAACCTAGAGAAGGCGGTATAAGAATATGAAAGCATTAGTATTGGCAGAAACCATCGATGGCCAGCGTGCTCTTTGTGCTGGTGCCCGTTCTATCGCTGATGAGGTAGTTCTGGCGGTCGTCAAGGGTGCTCCTGAGACGGGCATCGCTGACAAGGCATACGATATCGAGCTCCCTGCAGGCGAGCCGGTCGAGAACGCTGCTGCTGGCGTGATCGCAGTTTACAATGCAGAGAACCCCGATGTTGTGCTCGTCGAGCCCACCCCGCGCGACAAGATCCTCGCTGGTCTGCTCGCTGCAAGCCTGGGCGCTTCGGTCATCTCCGATGTCACCTCCATCGATGGCGATGTCGTCACCAACATGTACTTCGGTGGTCTGGCGGAGAACAAGCAGAAGGCTAACGGTGCGAAGATCTACACCATCGCTGCTACCTGCTTCGACGATGCAGAGCCCACGGGTACCGACACGGTCGAGACCATCGCTTACACAGCTCCTGAAAAGCCCCTCGTTCTTCGTGGCACCAAGGAGGTTCCGCGCACCGGTGCTGACCTCACCAAGGTCGATGTCGTCGTTGGTGCAGGCCGTGGCTTCGCTGAGGAAGACGAACTGCAGATCGCTCGCGATCTCTGCGCTAAGGTCGGTGGCGAACTCGGTTGCTCCCGTCCGCTCGCTGAGAACGTCAACTGGCTGCCGAAGAACCTCTACATCGGTGTTTCTGGCCTTCAGCTCGCTCCTAAGGCCTACATCGCTCTCGGTATCTCCGGTCAGATGCAGCACATGGTCGGCGTCACTGGCGCTGATACCATCATCGCTGTGAACAAGGATGCTAACGCTCCTATCTTCAAGCAGGCTGACTATGGTATCGTTGGCGACATCAAGACGGTCGTTCCCGCTTTGATCGAAAAACTCTAAGAGGTTTTATAGGGGCGCCTCAAAACGGGGCGCCCTTTTTATGTATTCACCCTTTGAAAGGAAAAAAATGGCCGAGATTACTCTGGATGCCGATTTCGAACCTGATTTCGACGTCATTGTTGTCGGTGGTGGTTGCGCAGGCTGCGTGGCGGCTTACACCCTCGCCGAAGCAGGCAAAGCTGTTCTCGTTGTTGAGCGCGGCAACTATTCGGGTGCGAAGAACATGACCGGTGGTCGTATCTACACCCATTCTCTTGCACAGGTTTTCCCCGATTACCTAGATGCACCGCTTCAGCGCAAGGTTGCTCACGAGCGCATTTCGCTCATGGCTCCCGATTCTAACTTCACGGTCGATTTCACTTCGCGTGAGCTCACCGAGCCGGGTCAGGAATCCTGGACCGTACTGCGTGCACCGTTCGATCAGTGGCTTGCTGAAAAGGCAGAAGAAGCAGGTGCTGAGATCATTCCGGGCATCGCTGTCGAAGATCTGCTCATTTCTAACGGCAAGGTCGTTGGCATCTCTGCAGCGGGCGAGGAAATGACCGCGAAGATGGTCATCTTGGCCGATGGCGTCAATTCGCTCCTCACGCAGAAGGCTGGACTTACGACGAAGCCTGCTCCTGCGATCAACGAAGTTGCTGTTGGTGCGAAGGAAACGATCCAGCTCGATCCTGAGACCATCGAAAGCCGCTTCCTCTGCAATCCTGGTGAAGGCGCTTCCTGGCTCTTCGCTGGTAGCCTGACCAACGGTGCTATCGGTGGTGCATTCATCTACACCAACGAAGACACCGTTTCAGTCGGTATCGTTGCTACGATGTCCGAAGTCATCAAGCAGGACATCCCGGTCTATCAGATGCTCGAGAACTTCAAGAATCGCCCCGAGATCGCTCCGGTCATCCGTGGTGGCAAGCTCGTCGAATATTCCGGTCACGTTGTTCCTGAAGGTGGCCTGAAGATGATGCCCGAGCTCGTTGGCAATGGCGTTATCGTCGCGGGCGATGCAGCTATGATGTGCATGAACCTCGGTTATACCGTTCGTGGTATGGACCTTGCGATCGCAGCTGGCCAGATCGCTGGCAAGGCAGCTGCTCAGGCACTCGATGCAGGCGACACCTCCAAGGCGGGTCTGCAGTGCTACAAGACCATGCTCGATGATTCGTTCGTCATGCGCGACATGAAGCAATATCAGAACTTCCCTGAGTTCCTTGAGGAATGCCCGCGCATGTTCAATGAATATCCTGAGATGATCCGCGATATCATGAACCCGATGTTCATCGTCGATGGCAAACCGCGTCAGAGCATGAAGAAGATGGCGATGGGTCCGGTGAAGAAGGTTGGCATCATGAAGATCGCCAAGGATGCCATGAAAGGAATCAAAGCGCTATGATAGAGAACGTTTGTGATATCACCGTCAATGTCGACGAGAAGCTCTCGATCGATAAGTTCAATGTTGACGAAGAGAACGCCCATATCGTTCTGAAAGACAATCCTTCCGACGAGGAATTCCGCAAGCTCGTGCTGTGCTGTCCTGCGGCTCTTTACAAGGTCGAGGACGATGGCAGCAAGCGCTTCGATTATGCGGGTTGCCTCGAATGTGGCACCTGTCGCATGATCTGCGGCGAGACCATCCTTGAGAAGTGGGAGTATCCGCAGCCGACCATGGGTATCGAATATCGTTTCGGCTAGGATCTTGTAAGTGGGGCAGGGGCATGCTCATGTGATCCTGGCTCACTCCAATTCAATAGATTGAACAGGCAATAGACCCTTTTGAAGGGTCTATTGTTTTGTGCTATCAGTTACTTTGAACCTATCGATTTCTGCTATAATTTTCATGAAACAAGAATCACGTGTCGGTATCGGGGTGCACATGAACCTTTCGCAACTCTACTATTTCAGCAAGCTTGCAGACTTGCAGCACTATACGCGCGCAGCAAAAGAACTCTTCATCACGCAACCGACGCTTTCAGGGTCCATCTCTTCGCTCGAAAACGAATTAGGCGTGGCGCTCTTCCAGAAGAAGGGCCGCAACGTCGAGCTTACCAAGTATGGCGCTGAGTTTCTTGAGTACGTGAATGCAGCGCTCGAGCAGCTCGACAAAGGCGTAGCGGTTATGAAGAGCTATTCAGGGGAGAGCGATGGCGGGCTGATCGATCTTGGTTGCATCATCACGGTGCAGACCGACTACATTCCTCAGCTCTTGAATCAATATCACCGCTCAAGCGACCATCGTTACGATTTCAACATCTCGCAGAAACGCTCGCAGGAGTTGCTCGGCAGCTTGAATGAAGGCCAATTCGACGTGGTGTTCTGTGCGCGTGACGACGATTTCGGCGATGATTTGCACTATGTTCCTGTGCTTGCCCAAGAATTCATCATCGCGATGAATGCCGACAGTCCACTGGCTGATAAAGAATTCATCGTGCCCGAAGACCTGGAAGATGTCGAGCTCATCACCTATCGCGAACAGATCCCTCTGGGGAAAGCGGTCAAGGCTACGCTCGATACGTGGAACCTTCCCAATGTGCGCTATGCCTTTGACGACGAATCGATCCTTGCCGGGTTCGCTGCGAATGGCGTTGAAGTGGCGCTCATGCTCGACACGTTCTTCCTTAATCACGTGCAAGGCATCGTGGTGAAGCCGCTCTATAACAACGCGACCGAGAAGAAACGCTTCTATCACACGATCTATATGGCGTTCAACGAGAAGAAATATCATCCGTTCTGCGTGGATGATTTCATCAAGTTCGTGGAATCGAGCGAGCTCGATCGCTCCGACCCCGACATGCTCTTCTTCGACTAACCCAAAAAGATGACAAACTACCCGGTCGTTCGACATCTTGGGCAACGTGCCGTTCGCGCGTTCGGTCATGCGCACGGTTGGACGCTGTAGGGCGAATTCACTACACTGATTCCTACTTATGATTTTACAGCTCGAACAGATCGCGAAATCGTTTGGCTCCAGAGAATTGTTTTCGGGGGTCTCTTTGCGTTTGGAAGAATTCGATCGTCTTGCGCTCGTTGGACCGAATGGGGCAGGGAAGACCACGCTTCTCAACATCATCTCTGGCAAGGATGAGGCCGATGAAGGACGCGTGATCATTGCGAAGAACGCGCAGGTCGGCTATCTCGAGCAAGAAGCGATCGAGATGGGCGATAATCCCATCTTCGAAGAGGTGCTCTCTGCCCAGCATGAGGTCGTGCGCCAGGAGCAGCGCTTGCGTGAGCTTGAAGCGGCGCTTGGCGAAGATCCGAGCGAGGCAGCGCTTGCAGCTTATGGCAAAGCGAGCGATATGTATGAGGCAATGGGTGGTTATACGCTCGAGAGCAGGGTGCGTGCGGTACTCTTCGGCTTAGGCTTCAAAGAAGAGGACATGAAGCGTCGTACGAGTGAGTTCTCGGGTGGCTGGCAGATGCGCATCGCGCTCGCTAAGCTCCTCACGCGCAACCCCGAGATCCTCCTTTTGGACGAACCGACCAATCATCTCGATCTTGAGAGCGTGAAGTGGCTTGAGAGCTTCCTGAAAAGCTACCAAGGTGCGGTTCTCATGGTGAGCCATGACCGCGAATTCTTGGACAATACGGTCAGTCGCGTTGCTGAGATCGATCTAGGGAAGGTAACGCTCTATACCGGCAACTATTCGAGCTACCTAACCCAACGCGAAGAGCGCTTGGAGCTCCTGCGAGAGCAGGCTGCCAAACAGGCCGAAGAGATCGCGCATATGGAGGCCTTCATCGAGCGTTTCCGCTATAAGGCTACGAAAGCCAAGCAGGTTCAGGATCGCGTGAAGAAGATCGAGCGCATGGAGATCATCCAGGTGCCTGAAGAGCGCAAGAAAGTGAAGTTCAGCTTCCAGCAGCCGCCTCGAACGGGTGATAAAGTGGTCGCAGCTGAAGCGGTGGATAAGTCATTCGGACCGAAGGTCGTCTACAAGGGTCTCGACCTGGCGCTCTACCGTGGCGAGAAAGTGGCGCTCGTCGGCCCTAACGGCGCTGGCAAATCGACCCTCTTGAAGATGCTTGCTGGTGTGCTCGAGCCTGATAGCGGTGCGATAAACTACGGTGTGCATGTGACGAAGTCGTATTTCGCGCAGCACCAGCTCGAAGAGCTGAATCCCGGCAATACGGTGTTCGAGGAGCTTGACCGTGTGGCGCCGCAGTGGACGATCTCGCAGGTGCGAACGCTCTTGGGCTCGTTCCTCTTCGGACCGAACGATATCGATAAGAAGGTCGCGGTGCTCTCTGGCGGGGAGAAATGCCGCTTGGCACTCGCGAAGATGCTCGTGGCACCTACGCCGCTGCTCTGCTTGGATGAGCCTACCAACCATCTCGATATCGCCAGCGCTGATATCCTCGAGCAGGCGCTCAAGCAATTCGAGGGCACCATCGTGCTCATCTCGCACGATCGCCATCTCATCCGCTCGGTGGCGAATCGTATCATCGAGATCACGCCTGAAGGGGTCACCTCTTATCCGGGGGATTACGACTACTACCTCTACAAGACGAGCCTGGAAGAGCAAAGCGAAGCAACACCCCCTAAGAAGCTGCACACGGTGCAGGGGAGAGCTACGAGCTCTGAGCAGGGAAGCACAGCTGCACTGAACGTTCCTGGTGGAGCAGAGACCGAAGTGACGGTACGTTCGCATCGTCGTCAGAAGAGTCAATCGGTTCCTAAGACGAAGGAGCAGAAGCGCGCCGAAGCAGAGCGCCGTAACCAGCTCTATGCTGCGCTGAAGAACCAGCGCAAGCGCATCGCAGAGCTCGATAAGCTCATCGAGACCGAACAGAAGCGCATGGACGAGCTAACCAGCGCCATGGCAGATCCGGCATTCTATGAAGATGCTGAACGTTCGACCGAGGCGATCGCTGAACATGCGTTGCTCAAGAAGCGCCTTGTCGAACATGAGGAAGAATGGATCGCGCTGTCTGAAGAGGTCGAAGAAGCGATGCGCAAGCAAGCGTAAGCCAGTATTCTCGATCTGCGATACCGCTGCGGTCGTTTGGCCTGTGCCCGACAAGGAAGAAAAGAGTGATATGCCGCTGAAACTCCACATCGTGCTCTTCGAGCCTGAGATACCTCAGAACACGGGCAATATCGCGCGCACATGCGCCTGCATCGGCGCAACGCTGCACTTGGTGGAGCCACTGGGGTTCCGTCCTTCTGAGCGAAACCTCAAGCGCGCTGGGCTCGATTACTGGGACGATGTGAAGATCGTCCATCATGCGAGCACGAAAGCTTTTCTTGATGAACATAGCGCGGATAATCTGTACTTTTTCACAGGGCAGGCTGAACGCAGCTACGCTGAAGTAGACTATGCAGGAGAGGTCTTCTTGGTGTTCGGGCGCGAAAGCCGCGGCATCGATCCAGGGATCTTGGAGCGTTTTGCTGTGCGGTGCGTGCGCATCCCTATGAAAGAGAGCCTGCGTTCGCTCAATCTGTCGAACGCAGCAGCGATCGGCGCCTACGAAGCGCTGCGTCAAAATGGCTTCTCGGGTCTCGTGTAAAAGCAGAGGTGGTAATGGATTATCAGGTAGTTTATATCGTTTGCAGCATTCTGGCGTTCATCCCTGCCATCGTCTGCCATGAATTCATGCATGGGTTCGCCGCCTACAAGCTCGGAGACAATACTGCCAAGCAAAGCGGCCGCCTCACGCTCAATCCGCTCAAGCACATCGATCCGTTCGGTACGATCATCCTGCCGCTTCTGTTGGCATTCATGCATGCGCCGGTGTTCGGTTATGCAAAGCCGGTGCCCTATAATCCGAACAACTTCAAAGACAAACGTGTGGGCGATGTGGTGGTCGGTCTTGCAGGCCCAGCGGCGAATCTCGTGCTGGCGCTCATCGGTTCAGCGCTCATGTTCGCCTTGCACGCGCAAGCTCTCACTACGCATCAGGAATTCTTCTTCTATTTCTACTGGTGGTTCCTGCCGATCTTCATCATGGTGAACCTTTATCTGATGTTCTTCAATCTGCTGCCCATCCCGCCGCTCGATGGCTCTTCGATCATCGCGTTCTTCTTGCCGGTGAAGTACCTACCCACCTATTACAAGGTTCAGCAGTATGCGTTTCCCATCTTCTTGATCGTGCTGTTCGTCTTGCCCTACCTCCTTCATTTCAATATCATCAGTGAATACTTGAACATCACCGCAGGGGCGCTCGGTTCGCTCTTGATACCAGGCGCGTGATGGGCCCGGGAAACGAAGGATCGCATCAGTGTCGTATAAGGTCAAAATAGAGAGCTTCGAAGGTCCCTTCGATCTGCTGTTGCACCTTGTGCATCGTCAGCGTGTGGACATCGGTCAGGTCTCTCTTTCAGATATCACCGATCAGTACTTGGCCGAGATCAGGCGCATGCAAGCACTCGACTTAGAGATCGCGAGCGACTTCATCGTGGTGGCTTCAACCTTGCTCGAGATAAAAGCTGCGAGCTTGTTGCCGCAAGAGATGCCCGAAGAGGGGGAAGAGTACGAGGAGTACGAGCCTTCCGACCTGCGGCGAATCCTCGTCGAGCGTTTGATCAACTACAAGAAGTTCAAGAATGCCACGGCAGCACTTGCTGTGCGCTTCGAGACGGAAACGCGCATGCATGAGCGTCCGTTCGGCCCTGACCGATCGCTCTTTCGCTTGATGCCCGACTACCTGAAGGGTGTTTCGCTCGATAAGCTCGGAGGGCTGTGCGCGCAGGTCTTCAGTCGCCAGGATATCTTCCTGCTGGAATCGGAGCACATCGCCAAGCGTGCGATTCCGGTTGAGGTGCAGATCGATCGCATCCACGATGCGCTGCGCCACCAGCGCGTGGTCAAGTTCTCCGATTTCATCGAGAAGGACACCGATTCGCACGTGATCGTGGTCACGTTCCTGGCGATCCTCGAGCTGTTCAAGCAAGCGAAGATCTCGCTGCGCCAAGACGCGCTCTTTGGCGACATCGCCATCAGTTATATCGATAATGAACGCCCGGCGCAAAGCCAGGACGAAGAATAAGGAAGCGCACTATGGATGCTTTTGAGATGAGAGACGACCACGACCTGAAATCGGCGCTCGAGGCGATGCTGTTCGTTACGAGCGACCCGATCGACGCCGATGCGCTCTCAGCGTTTCTCGAGGAAGATGTCGACCGCATCACGGTTGCGCTCAAAGAGCTGCAAGAGACCTACCAACAGCAGGATCGTGGCATCCAGCTCAACGAGCGCGCAGGAGGCTGGCAGCTTGTCACGCATCCGCGCTACCACGAATTGCTCGAGCAGTACGTCGTTTCTTGGGATAAACGCAAGCTTTCGCAGGCAGCGCTCGAGACGCTCGCGATCGTTGCCTATTGCCAGCCGGTCACGCGTAATGATGTCTCTGCTATCCGCGGCGTGAGCTCGGACAGTTCGCTCAACTCATTGCTCGAGAAGGGCTATCTGCGCGAAGCGAGCGTTACCGAAGCGCCGTCGAACGCCACGCTCTATGGCACCACGAAGATGTTCTTGGAGCGCTTCGGCTTGAGATCGATCGCAGAGCTTCCTGATCTTGAATCGTTCGCGCCCGATGAAGCCACGCGCAATCTCATTTTAGAGCGTCTTGGTTTCGTGAAGGAACAAGCGTTCAGCTACGAGGTGGAAGAAGAGAACGACCAGGAGATGCTCGAAGCGCTCACGGGCGCACTCGGCGCGGTCGAGAAGATCGACCTCGAATCGATCAGCTTTGACGAAGAGTAGCGAGGCTGCTCCGTGGAACCTGTTCGCCTCCAGAAATTCCTCGCGCGCGCGGGCGTTGCGAGTAGGCGTGCTTCGGAGGAGCTCATTGCTTCTGGGCGGGTGAGCGTGAACGGGGAAGTGGTGCGCGAGATGGGCACGAAGATCGATCCGGCCTGCGCTGTGGTGGAGCTCGATGGTGCGCGCGTTACGCCTCCCGAAGAGCACGTGGTGCTCATGCTCAATAAGCCAGCAGGATATTTGAGCGCTATGTCCGATGCGCATGGTGGACGCTGCGTTTCGGAGCTGGTGCCTACCGACCGTTTTGCGGGGTTGTTTCCGGTCGGCCGACTCGATAAGGACACCACTGGGCTTCTGCTCTTCACCAACGATGGAGAGTTGGGAAACGCGCTCATCCATCCGCGCCATCATGTGCCGAAGACCTACCGCGCTCTGGTGAGCGGCCAGGTCGGTGAGCGTGCGCTCGAGACACTGCGCAGCGGGGTGGTGCTCGAAGACGGATTGACACAACCAGCAGAGGTGGAACTGCTCGAGCGCCAGCCGAAGCATACCCTTCTCGAAATCACGATCTACGAGGGGCGCAACCGTCAGATCCGCCGTATGGGTGAAGCCGTTGGACATCCTGTTCGCAAGCTGGAGCGCATCGCGCTCGGTCCTCTTTCGCTCTCAGATCTTGAAGCAGGCACGTGGCGCCTCCTCAGTGAAGAGGAACACCGCGCGCTCCTCGCTGCATCGGGTCTTTCCCGTGATAGAATGAAATAACGAAGGCAATCTTCGCATTTTCATCCGTTTAGGCAAGGAGAGTTGAGAGCATCCATGGATCGGCAAATTGAATCCATCGCAGTGATAGGTCTTGGTTTGATCGGAGCGTCGTTCGCTGGCGCTTATCGCAAGGCGTATCCCGATGCCCCGATCCTCGGTGTGGATGTCTCGCAAGAAGCGATCGATGAATTGCTCGACCGCGGCTGGATCACGCAAGGTTTTGGTCCGAACGCCCCTGATCTTCCTGAAGCGCTCAATACGTGCGACTTGGTGGTCATCGCAACGCCGGTCGGATCGGTGCCGGAGTATTTCCGCATGCTCGCCGATTGCGATTATCAGGGCATCATCACCGATACCTGTTCCACAAAAGCGCAGATCGTTGAAGAGGCTCAAGCTATCTTGCCCCATCTCGATCACTTCATTCCTGGGCATCCTATGGCTGGCTCGGAGAAGAGCGGCGTTACCGGTTCGCGCGACAACCTCTTCGAGAACGCTCACTGGGTCTTGTGCCCTGATGAGCATACTTCGCCCGATGCCTTCGCGGCGCTTCATGAGGTGCTCACGGCGCTCGGCGCGCGCGTGGTGAGCCTTACGCGTGAAGGACACGATGAGGCCGTGGCCATCATCAGCCATGTGCCGCATTTCGTTGCTTCTTCTCTGGTCGAGCTCGCGGTGCGCCATGCGGGAGACCAGGAAGCGCTCTTCCGTCTTGCAGCCGGTGGGTTCAAGGATTCAACGCGCATCGCGGCTGGTTCTCCTGCGCTCTGGACGGGCATCGCCTTCGAGAACCCTGAAGCTATCACCCGGGGCCTCGAAGAGATGCAGGAGATCCTTTCGCAGTACGCCAAGGCGCTCGCGGGTGCGAATCGCGCCGAGTTCACGGCGTTGCTCGACCGTGCAGCCAATGCACGCAAGGCGCTCCCCGCAAAATGGATCCCTGCGACCGAAGATCTGCTCGAAGTGCGCATTCCGCTCACGAATCGCACGGGCGTGGTGGCAGAGGTCACCACGATCGCAAGCCAGGTCGGCTGCAACATACAATCTATCGAGATCGATCACATCACTTCATCAAGTGCTGTCCTCGTTTTGATTTTGACCGATGAAGGGGATATCGGGAAACTATCGACCCAGCTCATCAAGGCAGGGTTCACTATTTCCTTCCATCCTTTGAGTTCTAAGGAGTAACAGAGATGGATGCAGAAAATATCATGCGCATCGAGCCGCTCAAGGCGCCGCTCGATGGTGCAGCTACGGTTCCGGGGGATAAATCGATCTCGCACCGGGCGGTCCTGTTCTCAGCTATGGCTGAAGGAACGTCACGCCTGACCGGTGTGCTCGATTCGGCCGATGTGCGTTCGTCGATCGATGTGGTTACCGCGCTCGGTGCCAAGGTGAACCTTGAGGTTGGGGTAGACGGATCGCTCTCTGGAGGCATCACCGGATGGGGTGCCGAAGGCCCCAAGCAGCCTGATCATCCGCTCGATTGCGGCAATTCCGGCACCACGGCACGCCTGCTCATGGGCGTTGTCGCGCCTTGGCCCATCAAGGTCGAGATCACCGGCGATGAATCGCTCAAGAAGCGCCCGATGCGTCGTATCATCGCGCCGCTCATGAAGATGGGCGTGCATTTCGAACCTGAAGCGCAAGAGAACCTTCCCATCACCGAGATCGGCAATCCGAATCTGAAGGCCATCACCTACGATGCGCCCATGGCATCTGCTCAGCTGAAGACGGCGGTCCTGCTGGCGGGCTTGGGTGCTGAGGGTGAAACGCGCGTGAACGAACCCGCGCTTTCGCGCAATCATACCGAACTCATGCTCCCTGAATTCGGCGTGGATGCAACGAGCGCCTATCGCAGCGCTATGGTCCAGGGTCCAGCCACGCTCAAAGCTTCAGAGATCGATGTGCCGGGGGACCCGTCCTCTGCGGCGTTCCTCATCTGCGCGGCGCTCTTGAAGCGTGGCAGTTCGATCCAGGTAGAGAATGTGAGCCTCAATGCTGGTCGTATCGGTTTCGTCCGTACGCTCGAGCGCATGGGCGCTTCCATCGAAGTGCGCCACATGGGACAAGAGGGCAGAGAAGCGTATGGCATCATCGAAGCTGCCTATACCCCCAGGCTGACCGGTTGCGAGATCCCTAAGCAGCATATTGCGAGCGTGATCGATGAGATCCCGGTGCTCGCGCTGGTAGCTGCGCATGCGCACGGAAGAACGGTGTTCCGTCAGGTGAGCGAGCTCACGAAGAAAGAGTCCAACCGCCTCGATGCCATCATCGAAGGGTTGGGACTCTTGGGTGTCGATGCTTGGTGCGAGAACGATGACCTGTTCATCGACGGCCAGCCGAATTTGATCGTTCCGCAAGGGCTCACCTTCGACTCCCGCAAGGATCACCGTCTTGCTATGACGTGGTCGCTCGTAGGATTATGCGGCAACACGCCCGTGAATATCGTCGATTTCGATTCGGTGAAGGTGAGCTTCCCGAAGTTCCTCGAAAGTTTTGAAAGGCTTGCTCAATGATCGTTGCTATTGATGGACCTTCAGGCGCCGGTAAATCAACGGTTGCCAAAGCGGTAGCACGTAAGCTCGGCTTTTCGTGCTTGGATACCGGAGCGATGTATCGCGCGATCGCATGGAAGGCGCTTGAAGAGGGGATCGATCTTGCAGACGCGGCAGCGCTCGGTGAGCTGGCTCGCACGTGTGAGATCGCTTTCGAACACGAGGGCAACGACCCTATTCCGCGTCGTGTGTTCATCGATGGCGCGGATGTGACCTCTGTTATCCGTACGGCCGAGATCGACAAGGCGGTCTCTCCTGTTTCCGCAACGCCTTCGGTGCGTGAGGCGCTCGTTGCGCAACAGCAGCGCATCGGTGCGAGCGGCAACTACGTGGTCGAAGGGCGCGATATCGGCACCACGGTCTTTCCCGATGCGGCGTGCAAGGTGTTCTTGACGGCATCTGCTGAAGAGCGTGCGCATAGGCGTGTGCGCCAGAATGTCGATCGCGACTTGGGTTCGATCGATTACGAAGAGGTGCTTGCCGATATCATCAGGCGCGATGAGGTCGATTCAAGCCGTTCGGTCTCGCCGCTCAAACCTGCAGAAGATGCACTGCACATCGATTCGACGAATTGCTATATCGAAGAGATCATCGACCAGATCTGCGCGCTAGCCCAGCGCGCGCAGGAATAGGATGGTGGCGTGATCAGATCAAGCGAACAGCTCTGGGACATGTCGGTCGATGGCAACGACAAGTCGAACCAGATGAATCGCGTTGTCGGCAATATCGTTGCTGGCATCGTGCTCGTGCTCATGAAGATCGTCTTCCGTTTCTCGGTGAAGAATCGCGATATCATCCTGCAATTCACCGGCAAGAAGACCGGTGCGGTCGTGCTCTCTCCGCACAATTCCTACATCGACGTGGTCATGATGTTCTTGGCTTCATGGCCTAAGCGCTGGACGCGTTTGATCGCGCGCGAGAGCCTCTTCACGGTGGCGGGCGGTTTCTTGGGTTTCTTCTTCGCTCGTGTGGGAGCGTTCCCGGTCAAGCGCGATACTGCCGACATGTCGACGGTCAAACGTGCGGCGCGCTTCCTGAAGAACGGGGAGCTCGTTGGCATCTTCCCTGAAGGCACGCGTCGCGGCAAGGGGAACAAGATCCCTGCTATCCATGGTGGTGCTGCGCTCATCGCGAAGCTCGGTCGTGCCCCGCTCGTGCCGCTCGGACTCAAGAACGTCGATCGCATCAAGCGTAAAGGGGAGCATGTGCGCTTCCCGAAGCTCACCGCGATCTACGGTGAGCCCATCGCACTCTCTTCATTCGATTTCCTTCCGAAAGAGGATCGCCTCGAAGCTGCCACCTGGTATGTATTGCGCGAAGCTATTGCGCTCAGCCACGATAGCGCGCCCTCGGAAGTGAACATGGTCGAACTCTTCCCTGAGAGCAAGGATTACACGGCGGTGTTCGCCGAACATGAGATCGGTCGTGTTGATGTTGCGGCGCTTCCCGATTACGAGCCGAAACCCCAGGAGAACTGATGGGCAGGCTCAAGGTTTCGCGCGCAGAATATGCAGGCGCTTGCTACGGCGTTCAGCGCGCTCTTGACTTGACGCTCGAAACGGCGAATGCGGACAAGACGGTCTGCACGCTCGGTCCGCTCATCCACAATCCGCAGGTGGTGAGCGATCTTGCAGCGCGCGGCATTCGTGTGGCTGATGCGGTCGAAGACTGCACGGAGCAGGCGGTGGTCATCCGTTCGCACGGGGTCGTTCCCGAAGTGCTCGATGCGCTTGCTGCCCGCGGAAACGAGATCATCGATGCTACCTGTCCTCATGTGATGCGCGCACAACGGGCGGCAGCGAAACTTGCTGCTGAAGGCTATCATGTGCTCGTGGTGGGCGAAGCAGGGCATCCAGAAGTCGAGGGGATCTTGGCACATGCGCGTCGCGAGGGCAATCAGTGCATGGTGGTCGGAGCGGTCGAGGATATCCCCGATGATCTGAACGAACCGGTCGGTATCGTCGTGCAAACCACGCAATCCCACCAGAAGCTCACCGAGATCGTAGGCGCGCTCCAAGCACGGGGCATCGAGCCAGTGGTGAAGGACACCATCTGCTTCGCTACCATCCAACGCCAGGATGCTGCGCGCGCTCTTGCACGTTCGGTCGATGTGATGCTCGTGATCGGCGGCAGGAACTCGTCGAACACCACCCGTTTATATGAAATGTGCGCTGGGTGCTGCGATGCGGTTTATCATATAGAGAGCGCACAAGAGATCGATCCAGAGTGGTTCGCTCATAAGACCACGGTCGGCATCAGTGCGGGGGCGTCGACCCCCGAGAATCAGATCGAAGAAGTCGTTTCCTACCTGGAAACGCTCGATTAGTGAGGACTATCCTATGGCCTTGCCCATCGTCGCCATCGTCGGCCGCCCTAATGTGGGCAAATCGACGCTGGTCAATCGCATTGCAGAGAACAATGAAGCCATCGTCCATGAGATGCGTGGTGTAACGCGCGATCGTTCCTATCATGAGGCTGATTGGAACGGGCGCGATTTCACGCTCATCGATACGGGCGGTATCGAGATGAACAAGGACGATGTGTTCCAAGAGTCGATCCGTTCGCAGGCGCTCGTGGCAGCTGAACAAGCCGACGTGATCCTGTTCTTGGTCGATAGCAAAACAGGTATCAACGCTGATGATCAGGTAGTGGCGAACATCCTGCGCCGCTCGAACAAGCCGGTGCTGCTCGTGGTGAACAAGCTCGACAATCCCAGCGATACGAACGCGATGTGGGAATTCATGCAGCTCGGGCTAGGGGAGCCTTGGCCGGTATCGGCGCTCCACGGAACGGGAACGGGCGATCTTCTCGATGAAGTGGTGCAACGTTTCCCCGAGCCAACCGAAGAAGAGCACGCAGAGCTCGATACGATCGATGTTGCCATCATCGGACGGCCGAACGCAGGCAAGTCTTCGCTCACCAACAAGCTCACGAACAACGATCGCTCGATCGTTTCGGATGTGGCAGGCACTACGCGCGATGCGATCGATACCACGATCGAGCACGAAGGGCGCTATTACACGATCATCGATACGGCGGGGCTCCGTCGCAAGAGCGTGATCGACGAAGATGTCGAGTACTACGGATACGTGCGTGCACTGCGTGCGATCGACCGTGCAGAAGTGGTGCTGCTCGTCATCGATGGTACGATCGGCCTTACCGACCAGGACCAGCGTGTTGCAGGTATGGCAGCCGAACGAGGGTGCGCGATGGTGATCATCCTGAACAAGTGGGACTTGGTCGAAGGTCCTGAAGCTAAGCAGGAGATCCGCGAGCGCATCAAGGATCGTCTCATGTTCGTAGGGTATGCGCCGGTCATCGCTATCTCGGCGCTTTCAGGAAAGAACGTTCATCGTATCTGGAATGCGATCGATACTGCCTACGACAACTACTGTTCGACCATCTCGACCTCGAAGCTCAACAATTGGTTGCAGGAGATCCGTGATTTCGGTCACACGATCTCGAAGGGCAAGAAGCTCTTGAAGATCAAGTACGTGACGCAAACAGGAACCTGCCCGCCGCAGTTCACGTTCTTCTGCAATCATCCTGATATAATCGAACCCTCGTACGAGCGCTATCTTGAAAAGCGCTTGCGCAGCACCTTCGATCTCGAAGGCACACCGGTCCGCCTTCGTTTTAAGCGAAAGGATTAAGCTATGGATCTCGCGATCGCTTCGATCCTCATCCTGCTCATCACGTTCCTCCTCGGTTCGATCCCTTTCGGAGTCATCATCTCGCGGTTGTTCTTCAAGAAGGATATCCGCAATGAAGGTTCGGGGAACATCGGCACGACCAACGCCATGCGCTCGCTCGGCAAGATCGGCGGCGGAGCAGTGTTCATCCTCGATTTCGGCAAAGGTCTGCTCTCGGGCTTCTTGGGAACGGTCTTCGCTGGCATGGTCGCTCCAACTGCAGGCTATGAAGCAGGCCAGCTTGTCTTGGCGCTTTCCTTCTTCGGTTGCGTGGTCGGTCATATCTATTCGCCGTGGCTGAAGTTCCACGGAGGGAAAGGGATCGCGGTGGCCATCGGTGCGCTCTTCTTCGTGTTCGGGCCACTGTTCGCCGTGTTCGAACTGGTGATCTTCGCGGTGCTCGTCATCGCAACACGCTATGTTTCGGTGGGCTCGATCGCTGCGGCGCTTGCCTGCCCGTTCTTCGCATTCTATCTTTACTGGCCGAATCTTCCCGCGGCGTGCGCCATCTCGATCGCCGCTTTGCTCGTTGTCTTCGCGCATCGCGAGAACATCAAGCGTCTTATCAACCATAACGAAAATCGTATCGGGCAGAAGAAGAAGGCGTGAGTCATGAAAGTTGCAGTGATCGGTGCAGGATCGTGGGGCACGGCGCTCGCGAACGTGCTCGCGGCAAACGATAACGAAGTCTGCATGTGGGCGCGCAAGCCTGAAGTGGCCGAAGCGATCACGAACGAGCATCGCAATCCGCGTTATCTGAACGATGCTGCGCTCGACCCTGCTATCACGGCTACTGCTCAGCTCGAAGAAGCGCTTGCGGGCGCAGGCGCGGTGGTGGTGGTCACCCCGTCAAGGCTCTTGCGCGATTTCGCCGAGCGCATGAAAGGGGTCGTTTCTGCTGAGACCCCCATCATCATCTGTTCGAAGGGCGTGGAGCAGGAAACGATGCTGCTCCCGATCGAGATATATGCAGACGTGCTCGGTAATGAGGATCGCCTTGCGGTGCTCTCGGGTCCGAATCATGCTGAAGAGGTCGTGTATCGAACGCCTTCGGGTACGGTCATCGCTTCTCCTTCTGAACAGACCGCGCTCTTCTTCCGCGGGTTGTTCGCTTCCACGAGCTTCAGGTGCTACGTTTCTTCCGATTACATCGGCGTGGAGCTGTGCGCAGCCTTCAAGAACGTTATCGCGATCGCAGTGGGCATCGCTTATGGCATGGGCATGGGGGACAATACAGCAGCCATGCTCATGACGCGTGGTATGGCGGAGATGAGCAGGCTCGTGTATGCCCGTGGCGGCGATCCGCTCACGGTCATGGGCCTTGCTGGTGCTGGCGACTTGATCGCAACGTGCACCTCCAAGCACTCGCGCAACCGCACGTTCGGCGAGGCTGTCGCGCACGGCAAAACGCTTGAGGAATACGAGCAGGAGACTCATATGGTGGTCGAAGGCGCGCTTGCCTGCAAGACCATCGAGCCGCTCGCGCGTTCCTATGGAGTAGAGCTGCCCATCACGAAAGCGGTGCGCAGCGTGCTGTGGGACAAGGCTTCGATCGAGGAGACCATCATGACGCTCTTCGACCGGCCGCTCACCACGGAATTCTGGGGGCTTGAGCATGAGGGGACCATCTATGCCAAGTGAGCGAACGTACTTCGTCTATCCGACCCCTATGGGCAGGATCACGATTGCAAGCGATGGCGCGCACATCACGCAGCTCGTGTTCGGCCCTGCGGAACTTGAGGGAGCTTGCACGCCTACGGCGCTCACCAACGATGCTGCCAATCAGGTTCAGGAGTACCTGGCAGGGAAGCGCAAGCATTTCGATCTTCCGCTCAAGGCGAGCGGGACCGATTTCCAAAAGCGTGTATGGAGCGCGCTCGAGAAGATTCCCTACGGGCAAACACGCACCTATCAAGAAGTCGCGTGCGCGATCGACGCTCCGCGCGCGATGCGAGCGGTAGGGGGCGCGAACAACAAGAACCCGTTGCCGCTCCTCGTTCCGTGTCATCGCGTGATCGGGAAGAATGGAGACTTGGTGGGCTATGCTGCAGGGCTCAAGATCAAGCAGTTCTTGCTCGATCTTGAAGCGCGTAATAGCTAGGTTCTTGAGAAAGGAAGCTTGGTTTCATGTTCTCTACGGTACGGATCGCTCCCTCGATCCTTTCAGCGAACTTCATGGATATGGAGCGCGATATCCGCATGCTCGAAGAAGCAGGAGCCGATATCATCCATGTCGATGTGATGGATGGGCATTTCGTGCCCAACCTTACGATCGGCGTACCGTTCATCAAGCAGCTCCGCGCCATAACCGATCTGCCGATCGATGTGCACCTCATGATCTCGAATCCGCAAGAGCAGATCGATTGGTATCTCGACCTTGACCCCGATTATGTCTCGGTCCATATCGAGGCCGTACCCGACGAAGACGAGCTCCATGCGCTCTTGCGCCATATTCGCGAACGGGGAGCTCATCCAGCGCTCACGCTCAAGCCTGATATGCTCATCGAGGCGCTCGATCCTTTCATCGAAGAGGTCGATATGATCCTGGTCATGAGCGTATTCCCGGGCTTTTCGGGGCAGTCTTACATCGAAGGAAGCGAAGAGCGCGTGGCGTATGTTGCGCAGGTAGCCAAGGAGCGCAACCCCGATCTGCTCATCGAGGTCGATGGGGGTATCAGCGCAGAGCGCACGGCGGGACTGGTGTGCGCTGAAGGTGCCGATGTGCTCGTCGCAGGATCGGGCGTGTTCGCCGCCGAGGATCCCGCCCGCGCGATCGAGGAGATCCGCCTGGCGGGAACGGACGCGCAAGCAGACAAGGGGCGTGCATAGTCCATGGAAGATGAGCCTTTCGTTTATCTTGATTGGGCGGCCACAGCACCGCTTTCGCTCGAGGCTGCTCGTGCCATGACGCCTTATCTTGAAGCGGGAACGGCTGGTCTTGTGCAGGGTAATGGGAACGCGAATGCGCTTCACACTGCGGGGCGCGATGCGTTCAAGACGCTCGAAGCTGCCCGGCGCGATATTGCGCGCACGCTCGATGCGCGACCCAGCGAGATCGTCTTCACCTCGGGAGCGACCGAGGCGGACAATGCTGCCCTTATCGGCATCGTCGAGGGGGTTCTGGCGAAGCGCGGCGTGAGCATCGGCTACGGCTCGCACGCAAACGGCAAGGTGCTCGAAGCTGCGCCGAGCGTGATCGTTTCTGCCATCGAGCATGATGCGGTGCTCGAAGCAGCAGAGGTGCTGCGCCGTCGCGGCATAGAGGTCCTCTTCGTCAGGCCTGATAAACGGGGCATCATCACGCCTGAGGCGCTTGCGCACGTATTGGACGCGGCAACCGACCCGTTGCTCGTTTCGATCATGGCGTTGAATAACGAAACTGGCGCGCTTGCCGATATTGCGCAGCTGGCAGAACTTGCGCACCGCTCTGGCGCGCTCTTCCATAGCGATGCTACGCAGGCGTTCGGAAAGATGCCGCTGTCGGTGAAGCATACTGGCGTGGATGCGCTTTCGCTCTCTTCTCATAAGATCGGCGGTCCGAAAGGGGTGGGTGCGCTCTTCTTGAAGACGCGTACGCCGTTCGGTGCGCAGATCGTTGGGGGAGGCCAGGAGGCGAATCTTCGCAGCGGAACGCAGAACATCGCAGGAGTGGTGGGCTTTGCGGCGGCAGCACAGGCAAGCCACGAGCAATTTGAGGCAGCAAGCGCTCATATGCGGGCCTTGCGCGACAGGTTCTTTACTGGTCTCAGCGAGATTTCTGGCGTCGAGACGTTCATCGACCCCCGATCGCTCGACTACGGACCACATATCGTTACAGTGCTGTGCCCGGGTTTCGAGAGCGAAACGCTCATCCTGCAGCTTGATCGGCGGGGAGTGTGCGTATCGGGTGGATCGGCGTGTTCGTCGAGCGATCTCGAGCCTTCGCACGTGCTTTCTGCCATGGGGATCGATCGCGATCGCGCGCTTGGCATGGTGCGCTTCTCGCTCGGACCAACCACCACAGAAGAAGACATCGATCATGCACTGCGCATGCTTCGAGAGGTAGTGAAGTGATCATGGAATACATCAACACGCATACGCACACGGGACTTACCGGGCATGGTAACGGCACGATCGCCGAGGTCGTGCAGGCAGCAGATGAGGCGGGCATCTCGATCCTGGCTCTCACCGAGCATTTCCCGCTCTCTCACGAGGTAGACCCCGATAACTTCGTCTCGATGCCATGGGATGCGCTCGATCCCTACGTTCGCGAGATCGAAGCGCAGCGCACCCTTCATCCTGATATGCAGATCCTCATCGGGACCGAGCTCGACTGGCTCGGCGACTATGAGGATCGCGATCTTTCGAGCATCGATTGGGGCCGTTTCGATATCATCTTGGGCTCGGTCCACTATCTTGACATGTGGCCCTTCGACGACCCTGAGCAGGTCGATCATTGGGATGAGGTCGGTCACGATGCGATCTGGGAGCGCTATTTCGACCAGTTCTGTACGGCGTGCGTTTCGGATATGCCCTATACGGTCATGGCACACCCCGATCTGGTGAAGAAGTTCGCCAAGTATCCTTCGGCAGCCTTCGATCGCGCTCGTGCCTACGCGCAAGCTGCTGAAGCGGCGGCGGCAGGGGAGCGCATGATCGAGGTGAATACCTCGGGAGCTTACTATGCGTGCAAAGAGCCTTTCCCTCATATCGATTTGTTAACAGAATTCAGAAAAGCAGGCGTGCCCGTTACACTGGGAACAGATGCGCACGAGCCGTGCAATGTCGATCGCGGCATCGACGCTGGATTGAAACTTCTCTATGAAGCGGGATATCGCGAGATCACCGCGTTGTTACCGGGTGGTGAGAGAAGAGCGATCCCGCTCTCTTAACGCGAAAGAAGGTTGACATGTCCCAATCAGATATCAATGCATTGTTCAAGGTCCCAACGGGGCCTCTCGCGCCCGTGAAAACGGGCGTTTCTGTTGGCACGCTCGAGCAGCGTTTGCTCTCGGTCTTTCCGGCTGAGGATGCGTGCGCTTGGGATCGTACGGGGCTTACCGTGGGTAATCCAGGTGTTGAAGTGACCGGCGTAGTGGTCGCTCTCGATCCTACTATCGCAACACTCAAAGAAGCTACCGACCTTGGTGCGAACGTGGTGCTCACGCATCATCCCGTGTTCATCGAAGCGGTGAGCAACTTCATGCCGGAGACTGTACAGGGGGCAAAACCGGGGGCGGTAGTGAACTACGCGCTCTCTCACGGCATCAACTGCATGAATTTCCATACGGCGCTCGATGTTGCGCCGCAGGCACTTTCGATCTTGCCCACCTTGCTGCGTCTCAAGCCGCGCTATGTGCTCGACCCGCTTGCGGGCAACGCTGATAAAGGCTTCGGAATGGTGTGTGCGAGCGAAGAGGGTGCGATCTCGCTCAAGCATCTCGCAGCACGCTCGGTCTCCGTGTTCGGTTCGGTGCCGCGCGTATGGGGCAATCCCGATACCCTGCTCGAATCGATCGTTACCTGTGGTGGTTCGGCAAACGATGTGGTCGACCTCTGTTTGGAGAATGGCATCGATTGCCTGATCTGCGGTGAGGTGAAGTACCATGTGGCGCTCGAAGCGCGCCAGAGCGGACTGTCGATCATCGAGCTGGGACACGATGTCTCGGAGCTTCCGCTCTGTGCTCTTCTCGCGACCGAAGCGCTCGCGGCGGGTCTGCCAGATTCATGTATCATGGTTGTTGACCAATCGAAGAATTGGTATACCCCTGAAACCATTCGCCAATAGCGATTCGCCCCATACGAGATGAGCGAGGTAGGCATGCACGCAAGCGATCAGGAGCTCGAGAACCTCAAACGACTTCAGCATATCGATGCCGAAGTGATCCGTAACAAGAAGAAGCTCGATGAGCTCCCTCAGCGCCAAACCATTCTTGAAACGCGTCAAAAGCTCTCTGCGATCATCAAGAAGAAGACCCAGGTGCAGGATATGATCGATGCGTTCGAAGACGAATTGCACGCCCTGCTCTCGGAAGACGAACGTCTCGAGAAGAAGCAGCAAGAGACCCAAGAAGCGCTCGATCGGGTAAAGGGCGATTACCGCAGCGTTGAGTCGTACACGAAAGATCTGCATGGGGTGGTCAAGCGCCGCGAGAAACTCACGCAGGATATGGAGCGCGTCGATGGCGAGCTCGCGCGTATTCGTCCGCTCATGGACCAGATCATGGCGGGTTGCGCTGAATTGGATGCACGAGAAAAGAGCGCCATCGCGTCGTTTCAAGAAGAAGGCGGCTCGCTCACGCGCGCGATCGCGCAGGCAGAAGCCGAGCATAAGCAGTTGGCAGAAACCCTGAATGCCGAACTTTGTCGTGCATATGAGCGTTCTTGCCATGAATGCGGAGGCATCGGCGTGGCGGAGCTCGTCGATGGATCCTGCAGCGCCTGTCGCTCAGCCTTCGATAGCACGCGCATCGGTCGTATCAAGCAGGATGCACCAGTGTCACGCTGTCCTTCTTGCAGAAGGCTCCTCATCGTTACCGCTTAGTCGAAAGAAGATTGCATGAAACTCACCACGCGTGATGATCGTATCGAACAAGAGCACGAATACTTGAGCGACCAAGCTTCGTTCTCCGACCGATCGCTCGGGCGCGATCGCGCATCGCAGGAGGATCGCTTCCGTTCCACCTATCAGAAGGACCGCGACAAGATCTTGCACACCAAGGCGTTTCGCCGGTTGTCCCATAAGACGCAGGTATTCTTGGCGCCGGTAGGAGACCATTATCGTACGCGTCTTACGCATACGCTCGAGGTTTCGCAGATCGCACGTACGATCGCGCGCGCACTTGGATTGAACGAGGATCTTACCGAGGCTATCGCGCTCGGGCACGATCTGGGCCATACGCCGTTCGGGCACGTGGGAGAGGAATCGATCAGCCGCTGTCTGGCGCTTCATAGGGGGCTCGATCCAGAGGCCCCGGAGAACAAGGTGCTGTATCGTCATAATATTCAGAGCTTGCGCGTGGTCGAGGTCATCGAAAACGAAGGCAAGGGCCTTAACTTGAGCGAGGAAGTGCGCGATGGCATCGTGCACCATACGGGCTCTGAGCGTGCCAAAACGTATGAAGGTCGTATCGTTGCAACGGCTGACCGCATCGCGTACGTGAACCATGATATCGACGATGCGCTTCGCTCAGGCGTGCTTAAAGAATCCGATCTGCCGGAATCCACCCACCTGATCATCGGGGAGAACCATGCCGATCGCATCCAAACGCTCGTTGAGGATATGATCGTCACCTCCGATGCGCAGGGCGATATCGCCATGAGCGAACCGATCTGGGAAGCCATGATGGAGCTGCGTTCGTTCTTGTTCGATAAGGTCTACACGTCCGATCAGGTCATGCGTGAGGTGTATAAGGCGCGCCATCTGGTCGAGGATCTGTTCAACTACTTTGTGCGTCACTACGATGAAGTGCCTGCGGAATATCGTGCGCTTGCTGGTGACGATCCGCTGCGTGCGGTCACCGACCATGTTGCGGGCATGACCGATCGCTATGCGATCAACTTCTTCGAGGACATGTTCGTTCCGAAGTCATGGAACGCGCAACATTAAGGTAGCAGGATCCCTCTTCATCCACCGACGGAGAAGAGAGTGCGCTCAAGGCTGATAGCGCTATACTGATGCGGTCATGAAAAACGTATCACTCGTAAAACAAGCATTGCAGATGGCCGCACCCATTATGGTGGGCTATATTTTTCTCGGCATTCCTTGTGGCATCTTGAGCCAATCGGTCGGCATGGATGCGCTCCAGGTGTTCTTGTTGAGCGCCCTTTTCTATTCCGGCGCTGGTCAGTACATGATTCCGAATATGTGGTTGCTGGGTTCTCCCATGGCTGCCATCATTGCGAGCGTGACGCTCGTCAATTCCCGCCAGATGCTCTATAGCGCATCGCTCTCGCGCTTTTGCGAGAATGTGAACAAGCGCCTGGCGTTCCTGTATGGTGCGACCGTTACCGATGAATCATTCGCGGTGAACGTGGTGAAGCTCGAGCAGGGCGAGTGGAACATCAAGGGCGCAACGCTCGTTAACTTGTTCTCGCAAAGCTCCTGGGCGCTCGCGAACGTGCTCGGGGTACTGCTCGGAAGTTTGCTTACCGTGCCCACTGCGCTCGCGTCGTTCGCCATGACGAGCATCTTCCTGTGCCTGTTGTTTTCGCAACCAGCTACCAAAGGCAACATCGCTGCTGGCGTGGTTGCGGTGCTCGGCGTGTATCTAGCGAAATGCGTGGGGCTTTCAGGACCTGCTATCTTGATCGGCGCTCTTTTGGGCGTTGCTGCTGGCATGATCGTGGTAAGAAGAGAGCGGGTGAGTGCACGTGGGTTGGACTGAATTCGCGCTCATCGGCATAGGATGCGCACTTACGATCCTTATCTTCCGCACGGTGCCGCTCTTTGCACTGCGCGGCCGTGAGCTGCCTGGATGGCTTTCTCAGGCGCTCGCCTTCATTCCGCCAGCTGCCTTCGCTGCGCTCATCGCGAACGACATCTTCAGCCCCGGCATGTTCGATGCGGGCTTGTGGCCTGCGATGATTCCTATCATCGCTGCGCTCATCGTGATCCCCGTTGCCATCAAGACGAAATCGCTCGTGTGGAGCATCGTTGCTGGGGTGGGCTCGTACGGATTGTTGTTGCTCATCTAACGCCGCAGGAGCGTGCGCGCGAACCGTCTGCCGCTAGGCGAGTGGTTTTGCAACAATTTTTACATTTGCTTCTTGCGTCGCAATTTGGCTCACCGTATAATTATCAGCTGTGTCTCTGACATCACTTTGTGTTTGTATATAAAGTAGTGGAAATATAGAAGGAATTTGACATGGATATCATCCGCGCAATCGAGCAACAGCAGATCAATCCTGAGGTTGCAAGCTTTAACGTTGGCGATACGGTGAAGGTTCACTATCGCATCAAGGAAGGCGATCGCGAGCGTATTCAGGTGTTCCAGGGCGATGTTATCCGTCGTCATGGTGCTTCGAATCGCGAGACCTTCACGGTTCGTAAGATCAGCTTCTCCGTGGGCGTGGAGCGTACCTTCCCGGTTCACTCTCCCAAGATCGAGAAGATCGAAGTCACCCGTCGTGGTGATGTGAGCCGCGCAAAGCTCTACTACCTGCGCGACAAGGTCGGCAAGGCTGCGAAGATCAAGGAAAAGGCATTCTAAGAGCGTCTTCATTCGCATTCGAAAAGGGGTACGGGTTTCGTACCCCTTTTTTCGTTTTGAAAGGTGACAAACTACCCGGTCGTTCGTCACCTAGGTCCTCGCTTGTTGCCACAAGGGGCTTACGCCTGAGGGGTGGTTGGGTCGACCCGCTTTCGCTGTTCGCTTTCCTAATTAGGCAAGCTCATGCGCTTCGCTCCTTCGGACAGCCTATTACTATCTAAGAGTGCGGACTCAGAGTCGTCCAACCACCCCACAGGCTCCGCCCCTTATGGCAACGACAACTTACAGGATGACAGGTGACAAAGCTACCCGGTCTTTTGTCACCTCAGCGAGTTGAGAAAAGGAGAGAGCGTGAGATCGATAGCGGAGATACGAGCGTTGCTGAAAGAAGCAACGCCTGAGAGCTTCCCTGCGCTCGAGCGTGCACTCGTTTCTGATGAGCGCAAAGGGGTGCAGCAGGCGCTCGCTACCGCGCGCAGACGTATCGAGCGCGAAGAGCAGGAGCATGCGCGCCTGATGCGTCTCTATACGTTCGAACAAGAGCTTGCAGGCGGCAAGGTCGTGCTTGGGCTCGATGAGGTTGGTCGCGGTCCTCTTGCTGGTCCTGTGAGCGTGGGCGCTGTCGTGCTCGATCCGGCGGCTGCGTTCATAGGCGGACTCAACGACTCCAAACAGATCGCGGAAGCGAAGCGCCCTGCTATCGCTGATGAGGTGAAGCGTTCAGCTCGCGCTTTCTCGGTCGTTCATATCCCTCCTGAGGATATCGATGAGTTCGGCATCATGGCCTGCCTCAAGCGCGCCTTCAAAGCAGCAGTTGCCAATATCGAAGCCCAAGGTATTGTGCCCGAGGTCATCCTGCTCGACGGCAATCCGCTTGGCTTCGACGCGCGCGAGATCAATGTGGTGAAGGGGGACGCGCGCTGTGCCTCCATTGCGGCTGCTTCGGTCATCGCTAAGGTCGAACGCGATGCGCTCATGGTCGGATACGATCAGGTTTACCCAGGGTATGATTTTGCTTCATCGAAGGGGTATGGCAGCGCGGCGCATCGTCGTGCTATCGCGGAGAAGGGGCTTACTCCTATTCATCGTGCTTCGTATTGCAAGAACTTCACAGAGAATCGTTCGCTTTAGAGTGACCAGCCGTACTCCGAATTCATAAAGAGTCTTTGCTGAACGGGGAGATTCCTCGGTGTTTGAGAAAAACGTGAGCAAAACGTAAATCTGCGCGCGCGAAGACATCAGATTTCTTTCAAATTTCGTTGAGATTTCCTTCCTATCCTTAGGTCAAGGAGGTAGGAATGGAAGAATCACAAGCTTTATGCACGAAACTAAAAGAAGAGGAAGCGCCTTGCAAAGAGAGCGCTGGTGTCAAAAGAGCCAATGCCACAGAAGAGGCCAAAGGGACCAAAAGAGCCAAAGCCGCAAAAGAGGTCGAAAGTGTCAAAGAGACCAAAGACGCTAAAGGAGCCAAGGACGTAGCTTCGTATTCCCCGCATGAACTCGGCAAGAGGGGAGAAGAGGCTGCCGCATGCTTCCTTGAGCGCCGCGAATACGAGATCCTCGATCGCAACTGGAAATGTATCGCTGGCGAGGCGGATATCGTCGCGCTTCAAGACGATACGCTCTGCTTCATCGAGGTGAAAACTCGTAAGGACGCTCAGAAAGGCTTTCCTTCTGAGGCGGTGGACACGCGGAAGCGCTCGCGTTACGAACGCATTGCAGCGTGTTATCTCAAAGATCACGATTATGCCGATGTGCGCGTGCGTTTCGATATTATCGCGATCCTTGTGCTCGGAGAGGATCGTGCTTTCCTGCGCCATCATCTGAACGCCTTTGGGTCGATGTGAGGCAGCGATGTCTCAGCAGTCCTACAAGGTGAAGAGTGCGGTGCTGCGCGGTGTCGAGGCGCTGCCGGTTGAAGTCGAAGTGCTCATCTCAAGCGGCATTCCTTCGTTCTCGATCGTAGGTATGCCCGATACCGCCATCCAGGAATCACGAGAGCGCGTGCGGGCAGCTATCAAATCGGCAGGCTTTCATGTGCCAAGCGATAAGATCGTCGTGAATCTTGCACCGAGCTCGTTGCGCAAGACCGGATCAGGGTTCGATCTGCCCATCGCGCTCGCGCTCCTTGCGGCAACGGGTCAGATCCCTGTTGCTCATTTGGAAAACGCGCTCGTGGTGGGTGAGCTCTCTCTTGAAGGAAGGGTTCGTTCTACGGCAGGGCTCATCTCGTATCAGCAATGCGCGCGCGAATTGGGCACAACGCTCATAACGGGAGCGACCGACCATGGCGCCCTTCCCGTTTCAGGGGTGGAATGCTTCGCGCTCGAATACCTGCGTCAAATCACGCGCGAAGAATTGCCTGCGCTCTGCTTCAGCGAGCCTGAGCAGCGCGACTATGCGTTCGATTTCGCAGACGTGGTCGGTCATGATGCAGCCAAGCGCGCGTTGCAGGTAGCAGTTTGCGGGAATCACGGCATCATCATGATGGGTTCTCCTGGTGCGGGCAAGACCTTGCTCGCTCAGTGCGTGCCGAGCATTCTGCCTCCACTCTCCGAAGAAGAGAAGATCCAAACCGCCATGATCCACTCCGCGCTCGATGCCGATCTGCGGGGTATCTATGGCGGCTTGCGGCCCTTTCGCATGCCCCATCATAGTGTGACGGCGGCTGGTTTGCTCGGGGGAGGAAACCCCGTGCGTCCTGGCGAAGTATCGCTTGCACACAATGGTGTGCTCTTCGTCGATGAGCTTGCAGAGATGCATAACGATGTGTTGCAGCAGCTTCGGCAACCCCTTGAAGAAGGGATCGTGCACATCACGCGAGCGGAGGGTTCGTATGTATTTCCTGCGCGCTTCATGTTCGTGGCGGCGACGAATCTTTGCCCCTGTGGTTACTACGGCGATGAAGAGCACGAATGCAAATGCAGCCCGTATCAGATCCAGCGCTATCAGAGCAAGATCGGCGGTCCGGTGATGGATCGCATCGATATCAGGATCGATGTTGCTCGTATCGATCTTTCGCATCTGGATAAGGCGCGTCCTGGTAAAAGCTCTGCACAAATGAGAGACGAGATCGTCCGTGCACGCGCGTTCGCTCACGAGCGCACGCTCCATCGTACGAAGAGCCAAGGGGCGGATGAATGTTTGGGACCCGTAGATTCGCCGCTCCGGATCGGCAAACGCAATAAGCTCTTGGCGCTGTTCCATTCCTGTGCGCTCAGCAGACGTGCGAATGAGTTCCTTGAGCTTGCGATAAATACGAGCGGGCTCAATACGCGTTCGATCATGAAGATACTTTCGCTCGCGCGCACGATCGCCGATCTTTCTCTTTCGGATTCAGTCGAAGAAGAACACTTGGCCGAGGCCTATGCCTTGCGTTTTCAGATCATAGAAGCGAAACAATGATCAAGAGAGGATGATTCATGAGTGAGTTGCGACCGACGAAACCCCTTGAAGGAGTACGTTTCATTCTTCCTTATGGAGGAGAGGATTACCCTGAACAATTGATGAATATTCCCGATCCGCCGAAGAAGCTCTATGGCATCGGTAACCCGCAAGTGCTCACGTGTGGCCTTTCTGTGATCGGTGCACGTAAAGCAACGCCCTATGGGCGAGATGTGGCGTTCAAGTTCGCGAAGATCGCTTCGGAGCATGGGGTCACGATCATTTCGGGTGGAGCGCTCGGCTGCGATAGCGCAGCTCACCGGGGATGTCTTGAAGGAGGGAGTCCAACGGTGGTCGTGCTTGGCGGAGGGTGCGATTGCATCTATCCTGAGTCGAATCGCGATCTGTTTCAGGAGGTCGTTGATAAAGGCGGTGCCGTCATCTCTGAACACCAATGGCAGTTTCCGCCCATGCCCTACACCTTCCGCGCGCGCAATCGCATCATCGCGGGTCTTTCGCGTGCAACGCTCATCGTAGAAGCAGGGCTTCCTTCAGGAACGTTCTCGACTGCTGATGATGCGCTTTCTTCGAATCGTGAAGTGCTCGTCGTGCCAGGTGCGATCACTTCGCCCACCTCGCGCGGTGCGAACCGGCTTCTGTATCAGGGCGCTACTCCTATTGTCGACGAAGAGACGTTCGAGGATGTCATCTTCAACCTGTATGGATGCTTGAAGGTCCAGGACATGCGCAAGAAGGAGGTGGGTGAAACATCGCTGCTCTTTGCGGCGCTTCAGGCTGAGCAGCTCTCGATCGATGCGCTCATGGAGAAAGATGATATCGGTGCGCCTTTGCGCGAGAAGCGCCTTGCTTGGCTCATGGTCGAGTTGGCGAAGCTCGAACATGAGGGTTTCATAGAAAGATTTCCGAACGGAAGTTATGGTGCCTGTGTTGTGTAGTACCCTGATGGCATGGAAAAACGTGTCGACATCATCGGAGGTGGCCTTGCAGGAAGTGAAGCTGCCCTGCAATTGGCGGCGGATGGCTTCGCTGTTCGCTTGATCGAGATGCGTCCGTTTCGCACTACGGGTGCGCATCATGGTGATAAGTGCGCGGAACTCGTCTGTTCCAATTCGCTCAAATCTACCAAAGAGGCCAGCGCTGCTGGCATGCTCAAGGCAGAGCTCGAGCTGCTTGGTTCGCATTTGCTCGCGTTCGCGCATGAGAGCAGCGTTCCTGCCGGTGGTGCGCTTGCGGTCGATCGCGAGCAGTTCGCCTCGTTGGTCACGGATGCGCTCGCGCGAGCGGGAGTTCATCGCATTGAAGCAGAGGTGGTAGGCATTGACCCATCGGGTGCGCTCATCATCGAAGACGCGCATCATGAGGGACCGTACGCCCTTGAAGATCCAGCACCGTTCTGCATCATCGCTACGGGCCCTCTTACTTCGCCTGCGCTCGCAGAATCGCTGCGTACGCTCACGGGGGAAGACCATCTTTCCTTCTATGACGCTGCGGCACCGATCGTCTATGCGGATTCGCTCGACCACGATGTCGTGTTCGGTCAAAGCCGCTACGAAGAAGGCGCCGGGGACTATCTCAACGCGCCTTTCAACAAGGAAGAATATGAAGCCTTCGCACAGGAGCTCATCGATGCGCGTTGTGTTATCAAGAAGGAATTTGAGTCGAGCGATCTGTTCCAGGCTTGCCAGCCGATCGAAGAGATCGCACGCAAAGGATTCGATGCGCCACGTTTTGGACCGTTGAAGCCAGTCGGACTCGTGGATCCGCGCACGCAGAAACGCCCCTGGGCAGTGGTGCAATTGCGCGCAGAGGGTAGAGATAAGCAGTGCTATAACCTCGTTGGCTTTCAGACGAACCTTGCGTTCCCTGAACAAGAGCGCGTGTTCCGCATGATCCCCGGTCTTGAGCAGGCTCAGTTCGCGCGCTATGGCGTGATGCATCGCAATACGTTCATCAATGCCCCTGCGCTGCTCAACGGTCATCTTGAATTGCAGAGCGCTGCTTCACGTGCTCTGCCCGTTCGCTTGTATGTTGCAGGGCAGTTGAGCGGGACCGAAGGATATGTCGAAGCCATCGCTTCAGGATTGCTCGCCAGCTTGAGCGTACGTGCAGCTGCGCGCGGTATCGAGCTCGATCCGCTTCCGCGTGAAAGCGCTTTCGGGGCGCTCATAGACTACGCGACCGATCCGGAGACAAAAGACTACCAGCCGATGCATGTGAATTTCGGCATCTTGCCGCCTTTCGAAGAACGTATTCGCAATAAGCAGCAGCGCTACGAGGCCTATGCCGAACGGGGGAGCGAAGCCATGAAATCATACGTTTCCGCGCTTGCTTCGCTACTCGAGGGAACAAACTAGATCATGCCAGAACATGAAGAGCAGACCGAATGCAGTAAGCAGCGAGAATGCGCCTGCTCAGCGTCGCGCGCTCTGATCGACGAATACCTCGACTACTTGAGAACGCTCAATCATTCCGCACACACCATGAAAGCCTATGGAAACGATCTGACGAGCTTTGCGCAGTGGTGCTCTGAGACGAACACGCCTTTTGATGCTCCTTCCCATAAGCAGATCAGGCGTTATTTGGGCACGCTCGATCGAGAAGGGCGTTCGCGTAGAACAGCTAACAGGCATCTCTCTTCGCTCAAAGGGTTCTATCAATGGCTCGTGATCGCGTATGGCTATCCTGCCAACCCGGCTGCGGTCCTGCAGGGCGCGAAGCAGGCACAAACGCTTCCCAAAACGATCTCGCATGAAGATATGCAGCGACTGCTTTCGGTGTATGCGAGCGAAGAAGAGCTTGAACGCGATAGAGCGGTGGCTCTGCGTAATCAGGCTGTTCTTGAGCTGCTCTATGCGTGTGGCTTGCGTGTGTCTGAAGTCGAAGGTCTCACGCTCAATAGGCTCCACCTCGACCAAGGGTATGTGAGCGTGGTGGGCAAGGGGAACAAAGAGCGCCGTGTCCCGATCTACCATAAAGCTGTTTCGGCGCTTCGCCGCTACCTTGAGGAATCACGCTCTGAGCTAGCTGCGCATTCAAAGCGCGCATCCGATGCCTGCTTCCTTTCAACGCGCGGCAATCCGCTCTCGACCGCTGCGATCCGCACGATCTTCAAGCAGGCGCTCGCGCTTGCTGGTCTCGACCCTTTGCTCTCACCCCATGCGATGCGCCACTCCTTTGCAAGCGATCTGCTCGTGGGTGGGGCGGACCTGCGCAGTGTGCAGGAAATGCTCGGCCATTCCAGCCTTTCGACCACGCAGATCTATACGCACCTTTCTCCCGAGCACTTGAAGCAGGTCCAGCAACAAGCTCATCCTCGCTCGAAAAGATGACGAACTACCCGGTCGTTCGACATCTTTCCTGGCTCGATCAGCGCCGAGCGCGAGGCAACGAGGTGACTCTTTGCCGACTAAATTCATTTTTAATAAAACCCGAGCAAAGCAGCGACGCACGAAAGAACCTGCAGAATGCAGGTTCTTGAGCAGGGAAGCGGGGAACCTCGTGCCTCACCCTCTCCACTGGTCGAGCTGGTGTCGAACGACTGGTTAGCTTGCCCCCTTTTCGTCCTTACGTGGTGAAATCATGAGGGAATCATGCTGAAGACTCGATGCGATTGCTCCATTTCAAAACGCGCGCTATGATGGATTGCCGAAAACCAACCGATGCTTCGCATGCAGCGCGCATGCGCATTCGGCAGCATCGTTCATCACCACAGAAAGCAGTGTAGCTATGGCGCAATCATCCATTGTCATCAAAGGCGCACGTGAGCATAACCTCAAAGATATCGACATCACGATCCCGCGCGACGAGCTTGTCGTCATCACGGGGCTTTCGGGCTCGGGCAAGTCATCGCTTGCCTTCGATACCATCTATGCCGAAGGTCAACGACGCTATGTCGAAAGCCTTTCGAGCTATGCGCGCATGTTCCTTGGCCAAATGAGCAAACCCGACCTCGATTCCATCGATGGCCTTTCGCCTTCGGTCTCGATCGACCAGAAGACCACGAGCAAGAATCCCCGTTCAACGGTGGGGACCACCACCGAGATCTACGATTACCTGCGTCTGCTCTTCGCACGTGTGGGCATCCCGCATTGTCCGGAGTGCGGACGTGAGATCCGCATGCAAACGACCGACCAGGTGACCGACGACATCCTGCGTCTTTCCGAAGACGAGAAGACCAAGTGTATCATCATGGCGCCGGTGGTAACTGGGCGCAAAGGTGAATTCACGAAGCTCTTCAAAGACTTGCTCGCCGAAGGATTCTCTCGTGTGCGCATCGACGGCGAGATCACGAAGCTCGACGAGAACCCGATCGTGCTGAACAAGAAGATCAAGCACTTCATCGATGTGGTGGTCGATCGCGTGGTGCTCAAGCCTTCGGCGCAAAGCCGTATTGCGGAAGCGGTCGAGACAGCCACTACGCTTGCCGACGGCCGCGTGCTCGTGCAGCTGCTCGACAAGAACAACGAGCCGCTAGGGGGCGAGCGCACGGTTTCATCCGGTGCAACTGGCGGCCTTGCGGAAGGGGAGTATCTCTTCTCGCTCGCGCTCGGCTGCCCTGAGCACGGGCATTCCATGGATGAGCTGCAGCCGCGCGATTTCTCCTTCAATGCTCCCTATGGTGCTTGTCCCGATTGCTTGGGTATCGGCAGCAGGGAAGAGGTCGACCCCGATCTGGTCATCCCTGATCCAAGCCTGTCGCTCAACGAAGGTGCCGTGGCGCCGTTCAAATCGGGCAACTACTATCCGCAGGTCATGCGTGCGGTGCTGCTCCACTATGGTGTCGATCCCGATACGCCCTGGCAGGATATACCGAAGAAGGTGCAGAAGAAGCTCTTCTACGGCGCGCCGGGCGAGAAGATCCGCGTCGACTACGTAACGGTGGATGGACGCGAGACCTACTGGTTCGTCGAATGGGAAGGCATCTCTGCGGCGGTCACGCATCGCTACAAGGAAGCCTCGAGCGATCGTCAGCGCCAGAAATACGAGCGCTACTTCTCGATCATCCCGTGTGCCACGTGCGGCGGTAAGCGCCTGAATCCTTCCATCCTAGCGGTCACGGTGAACGACAAGAACATCCACGAGGTCTGCGAGCTTTCAGCTGCTGATTCGCTGAAGTTCTTCGAAGGACTGCATTTCAACGAGACGCAAGAGGTGATCGCTGGTCCGATCGTGAAGGAGATCACCGAGCGCTTGCGTTTCTTGGTGAACGTGGGGCTCGATTACCTCACGCTCGAACGCGCGACCGCCACGCTTTCCGGCGGTGAAGCGCAGCGCATTCGCCTGGCAACGCAGATCGGCGCGGGCCTCATGGGTGTGCTCTACATCCTCGACGAGCCCTCCATCGGCCTTCACCAGCGCGATAACGAACGCCTCATCAAGACGCTCGAGCATCTGCGCGATCTGGGCAACACGGTGCTCGTGGTCGAACACGACGAGGATACGATCCGCTGTGCCGACTATGTGATCGACATGGGTCCGCGTGCTGGCGAGCACGGTGGTGAAGTGGTCGCGTGCGGCACACCCGAAGAGATCATGGCCAGCGATGAGTCGCTCACAGCGCAATACCTGCGCGGCGAGAAGTGCATCCCCATTCCTGCTGAGCGGCGTAACCCCAAGCGCGGCAAGATCAAGATCACAGGTGCGAGCGAGAACAACCTGAAGAACGTGACGGCGGAGATCCCGATCGGCACGCTTACGGTGGTCACGGGTGTTTCGGGCTCGGGCAAGAGTTCGCTCGTTACCGACACGCTCACCCCAGCGCTCGCTAATCGCGTGAATCGCGCGCATCGTAAGGTGGGCAAGTTCAAGAAGCTCGAAGGGGTAGAGCTCATCGACAAGGTGATCAGCATCGATCAAAGCCCGATCGGCCGCACTCCGCGTTCCAACCCAGCAACCTACATCGGCCTATGGGACGATATCCGTAACCTCTTCGCTTCCACACAAGAGAGCAAGGCGCGTGGCTATGGACCAGGCCGTTTTTCCTTCAACGTCGCAGGCGGACGCTGCGAAGCGTGCAAGGGCGACGGTCAGAAGAAGATCGAGATGCACTTCCTTCCTGATGTGTACGTGAACTGCGAAGTGTGTGATGGCACGCGCTACAATCGCGAAACGTTGCAGGTCACCTACAAGGGCAAGAATGTCTACGAAGTGCTCGAGATGACCGTGGATGAAGCTCTCGAGTTCTTCGGCAAGATCCCCTCGCTTCGGCGCAAGCTCGAAACGCTCCACGATGTGGGGCTTGGCTATATCAAGCTCGGTCAGCCGGCAACCACGCTTTCTGGCGGTGAAGCGCAGCGCGTGAAACTTGCGAGCGAACTGCAGAAACGCCAGACAGGCAAGACCTTCTACATCCTCGACGAACCGACCACGGGCCTTCATTTCGACGATGTGCGTGCGCTCTTGGAAGTGCTCCAGCGTTTGGTCGATCTGGGCAACACGGTGCTTGTGATCGAGCATAACCTCGACGTGATCAAGGCTGCCGACCACCTGATCGACCTCGGTCCCGAAGGCGGCGCGAAGGGCGGAACGGTCGTTGCGAAGGGCACGCCGGAAAAGGTCGCTCAGGTTCCCGAAAGCCATACCGGGCGCTTCTTGAAGCGCGTCCTTGCCGATGATCGTTGCAAGACCGCTTATGCCTAAGCTTCGCGCGCAGCGCTGCAAAAGCGTGCGTGCAGGCTTACAATAACGGCTATGAAGAAGCTCTCTCGCGAAAAGATCGCCCTCATCATCTTTGCACTGCTCGTCGTGTGCGGTTTTGGAGCGCTCATGTTCTACATCACGAACATCGGCCATTCGTTCAATGTGACCGCAAGCACGATCGATGATGCTGCAGGCGACCTGGGTGACTACACTGCCATCATCTACGAAGGCACCGCTGAAGAGAAGAAAGCGCTCGGTGAAGCGAGGCTTGAGCGCATCGCGGAAGATAGCAGCAACAAGACGCTCGAGTTGGGCAAAGACCAGCAAGTGGATGATGCTGCCGCAGGCGATGAGGTCGTGGTGTCCGATGTGGTGCCTAAGTCAACTGCAGACGGGCAGGGAAGCGCCGAAGAGCCTAAAGAACCGCTCTCGCTTTCGGCGGTGCGCGATTCTTTCCTGCAGAAGAACGCTTCGGTCTATGTGCTCGACCTTTCCGATCCCACGCGCTACATCGATGAGACCATCGTGAAGGCGGGCAAGTATCGCTTCGGCATTCTCACGATCGACGCGGCTTCGGATCTGCCCTGTTACATCAAGAAGCGCATCGATTCGTATCGCGCTGCCGATGTGGACTTCGTCGTGGCGCTCGTCGATGAGCTTTCGCGCGTGAACGATGTCGAGGGCATCGATATCGTCATCTCGACTCAAGAAGAAGGCCTCAATCCCGTGGGTGTTTCTTCGGACGATGTATTCTTCAACGACGCAGCGCTCAAGGGCGAAGTGGGTGCGTTGCTCATCTCTCCGAGCAAGGTTATTTCCGCTAAGGATATCAGTGAGCTCTAGCACGTGTGCATTTGCTGCATCTTCGTGACGATAAGGGCATCTTTTGTTACTATAACGAATTGTCGTTTATTGCTTTAAACGATGCCGAAAAGACGCGGGTGTGGCGGAATTGGCAGACGCGCCAGGTTTAGGTTCTGGTGGGCAACCCCCGTGAAGGTTCAAGTCCTTTCACCCGCACCACCTCGGTTCAAGAAGTATCCGAAAAGGAGTATTGAGTGAAAACAACAGTAGAGGCCCTCGAGGACAACAAGGTAAAACTTTCTTTCGAGATCGATGCAAAAGAAGTTAATACGCGCATCAAACAGGCTTACAAGAATTTTGCAAAGCGCTATAACTTCCCCGGTTTCCGCCCTGGCAAGGCGCCTCGTCCCGTTGTCGACAACATGATGGGTGCCGATACGGTCAAAGCTTCGCTCACTGAAGACTTGGTGAACGAGCTCTATCCGCTCGCTCTGGATGAGCACAATCTGGTTCCGCTCTTCAAGCCTGAGTTCGATATGGATACGGAGATCGTTGAAGACAACAAGCCGTTCTCCTTTTCCACCACTATCGATGTGAAGCCGTCTTTCGAGCTTTCCTCTTACGACAACGTATCGATCGAGATCCCGATGCCTGAAGCAACTGAAGCGGAGATCGATGCTCAGATCGAAGAGCTGCGTAACTATTACACCGATTTCAAAGATGCGAATGCCAACACCAAGGTCAAGCAGGGTGAATTCGTTGAGCTCACTATCAAAGCAACCGATAAAGACGGTAACGAGCTCTCGCAGCTCAATGCCGAGAATCGCCTCTATGAACTGGGCGTGAACCTCTTCCCGGCAGCGTTCGATGCTGAGCTCATCGGTATGAAAAAGGGCGAGGAGAAATCCTTCGACGTCGATTTCTCATCCGATTCTTCCATGCTCGGCCAGACGCTCGGTGAAGACGCCGGCGTCATCCATTTCGATGTGAAGGTCGACACCATCAAGAAGAAGGTGCTCCCTGAGCTTTCCGATGAATGGGCTCACAATAACTTCGGTTTCGAGAACCTGGCTGATATGCGCGCACAGATCGCGCAGTCGATCAAGGATCAGAAGGAAATGAACAAGCAGCGTCGTGTCGAGAACGAGTGCTTGGCAGCCATCGCTTCTCGCGTTGAAGGCGAAATGCCCACGGCTATGTGCGAGCTTCAGGAAGTGAACCTACTGCAATCCTTCTATCAGCAGCTTTCTCAGAACGGTTATACCTTCGACCAGTATCTCGACACTATGAAGATCTCGTCTGAGCAGTTCAAACAGGACATGAAGCAGCAGGCAGAAGATACGGTCCGTCAGGATATGGCACTCGATGCATGGGCTCGTCACAACAAGATCGAAGCAACCGCAGAAGAGGTGTCCGCTGAATTCCAGAAGGCGAACGTCGATGATCCCGTGGCTGTTGAGGCTGAATGGAAGGTAGCGGGTCGTCTGCCGCTCATTGCTGAGGGCGTTGTCCGCACGAAGGCCTTGAACGACATCGTGGCAAAGGCAACGGTTACCGAGGTCGAGCCTAAGGCTGCAAAGCCCAAGGAAGCCAAGAAGACCACGGCGAAGAAATCCACCGCGAAGTCAACAGCTAAGAAAACGACGAAAAAAGAAAAGGATGAAGAGGCAAAATAACCCCTTCTTCTCACAATTCAATACGCATCTATATGAAGCAGAACAGCGAGGCAGGTATGTTGTTACATCCTAATCAATCCGCACTCATCCCTTATGTTATCGAGCAGTCGCCCCGCGGCGAACGCAGCTACGACATCTATTCTCGTTTGCTCAACGAGCGCATCATCTTCTTGGGCGAACAGATCGACGATGCGGTCGCTAACACGGTCGTTGCGCAGCTTCTGCATCTTGAATCGGCCGACCCCGATAAGGATATCTCGCTCTATATCAATTCACCGGGCGGTGTCATCACTTCGGGTCTCGCTATCTACGACACGATGAACTACATCAAGTGCGATGTCTCCACGATCTGCATGGGTCAGGCTGCCTCTATGGCTGCCGTGCTCTTGGCATGTGGTGCGCCGGGCAAGCGCTATGCGCTTCCTAATTCGCGCGTCATGATCCATCAGCCTTCTGGTGGCGCGCAAGGCCAGCAGACCGAGATTGAGATCGCTGCGAAGGAGATCCTCTACTGCCGCGACCGCTTGAACCAGATCTTGGCCGACCATACCGGTCAGTCGCTTGAGACCATCCATAAAGATACCGAGCGCGACAACTTCATGAGCGCGCAGGATGCTTGTGCTTATGGCATCGTCGACCAGGTCGTTGCGTCCCGTAACGCTTCCGAGAACTAAGGCGTTTCATGGCTGATAAAACTCCTTCGGGACCGCATGACGGAATCTACTGCGCCTTCTGCGGGAAGGTTCCCGAGCAGGTAAACGCCATGATCTCCGGACCGAATGGCATCTTCATCTGCGATGAGTGCATTTCGGTATCGGTCGATGCCATGCTCACCGATCTTTCCATGCGCGGGCTTGAATCAGAAGCGCTCAATCAGGTGCTCGGCAACCAACTTGTGACAAGCATCGAGGAACGCTCTTCGAAGCACCCTGACATGCTCACCGATCTGCCCACGCCCAAAGAGCTCTACGAACAGCTTTCCGAGCACGTGGTCGGTCAGGAAGAAGCTAAGAAAGCGCTTTCGGTCGCCGTGTATAACCACTACAAGCGCATCAGCATGGGTGAAGAAGCAACGGAAAGCGATGTCGAGCTTGCGAAGAGCAATATCATGCTGCTCGGTCCAACCGGCTCGGGTAAGACGCTGCTTGCGCAAACGCTCGCGCGCACGCTCAAGGTGCCTTTTGCCATTGCCGATGCTACCACGCTCACCGAAGCAGGCTATGTGGGTGAGGACGTTGAGAATATCCTGCTCAAGCTCATCACAGCAGCGGATTTCGATGTGCCGAGTGCCGAGATCGGCATCATCTACATCGACGAGATCGACAAGATCGCGCGCAAGGCTGAAAACGTTTCGATCACGCGCGATGTTTCTGGTGAAGGCGTGCAGCAGGCGTTGCTGAAGATCGTGGAAGGCTGCGAGGCAAGCGTCCCACCGCAAGGGGGCCGCAAGCATCCGCAGCAGGAGCTCATTCCCATCAACACCACGAATATCCTGTTCATCTTCGGTGGTGCGTTTGTCGGCTTGCCTGAGATCATCGCACAGCGCATCGGCAAGACCAACATCGGTTTCGGATCGGACATGCCCAAGTCCAAGCAGGAAGCAGACGCAGCCTTGCTCGCTCAAGTGCTTCCCGAAGACCTGCATAAGTATGGCATGATCCCGGAATTCATCGGTCGTATCCCGGTCATCACCTCGCTCTCGCAGCTGAACAAGGAAGATCTCGTGCGTATCCTTACCGAGCCTAAGAATGCGCTCGTGAAGCAGTACACGCTCATGTTCAGCTACGAGAATTCCGAGCTCGTTTTCGAACCCGAGGCGCTCGAAGCTATCGCCGAGCAAGCCATCGAGCATAAGACGGGCGCGCGCGGGTTGCGCACCATCTGCGAAGATGTGCTCATGGATGCGATGTACGAGCTCCCCGATTATCACAAGCCCACCCGCGTAGTGGTGCGTCGGAGCGACATCGAGGGCACCACGAAGCCTGAGATCGAACTGCTCACGAAGAAGAGAACCGCAAAGAAATAATCACCTGCGCAAGCGTGCGCGCCGCGTGCGCGCCTTCGTTCTCGCAGCTGATGGAATACAACCAAAGAACGACGATCAGTCCGCATAAGACCGCAAGGATCATTCATGGCAACGGAACAAAAGCAAGACAAACAGTCCTACAGCGAATGGGAGAAGCCGCTCTTCGACGCGTGGAGCGAGCACGGATTCTTCGAGCGAACGCCAGGCTTTGGTAAGAATGGCGCGCAATCGTACACGGTGGTCATCCCACCGCCGAACGTAACGGGCGTTTTACATATGGGCCATGCTCTGAACGACACCATTCAGGATGCGTGCGTACGTCGCGCGCGCATGCAGGGCTATCAGACCCGTTGGATCGTCGGTGTCGACCATGCGGGCATCGCTACCCAGACGAAGGTCGATAAGCATCTGGCCGAACAGGGCATCGATCGTCACGAGATCGGCCGCGAAGCGTTCATTGAAGCCTGTCAGGAATGGCGCGATGAGTACGGCGGCATCATCATCAACCAGATCAAGGCGATGGGCTGTTCGTGCGATTACGAACACGAGCAGTTCACCATGTCGCCTTCGCTCTCACGTGCGGTGCGCAAGGTGTTCTGCGATTGGTATCACGATGATCTCATCTTCCGCGGCAAGCGCATCGTGAACTGGTGCCCTCATTGCACCACGGCTATCGCTGATGACGAGGCAGAATACGAGGAAGAGGCCAGCCATCTGTGGCATCTGCGCTATCCGCTCACGGAGCCGGTGGATGGCATGGAGTACCTGGTCGTAGCTACCACGCGCCCTGAGACCATGCTCGGCGATACAGGTATCGCGGTCAGTCCGCAAGATGAGCGCTATAAGAACCTGGTGGGCAAGACGGTCATGCTTCCCATCGTGAACCGCGAGATCCCGATCGTTGCCGATTTCGTGGTGGATAAAGAATTCGGTACCGGTTGCGTGAAGGTAACGCCTGCTCACGACCCGAATGACTATGCCATAGGCCAGCGCAACGATCTCGAACAGATCAACATCTTCGATGAGCATGCGGTCGTGGTCGATGGCTTCGGCAAATTCTCTGGCATGACGCGTGATGAAGCGCGCGAAGCGGTGGTGGCTGAATTCGAGGAGCTCGGGCTTCTCGACAAGATCGAAGACCATACCCATTCGGTCATGCATTGCTATCGCTGCCACACCACGCTCGAGCCTTGGCTTTCCGAGCAGTGGTTCGTTGCGGTCGATCGCCTGAAGGAGCCAGCCAGAAAGGTCGTCGAAGAGGGCAACGTGCAATTCTATCCTGCGCGCTGGGCGCAGGTCTATCTCGATTGGCTCGACAATCTGAAGGATTGGTGCATTTCGCGCCAGCTGTGGTGGGGTCATCGTATCCCCATGTATTACTGCGACGCCTGCGGGTGGGAAGACGCGTGCGTTGACGAGGTTGAGGTGTGCCCGGTCTGCGGTGCGTCCGTTCGTCAGGATGAAGACGTGCTCGATACCTGGTTCTCCTCGCAGCTCTGGCCCTTCGCTACGCAAGGGTGGGGCATTGATGGTATGGATGCTCCCGACTTGCAGAACTACTATCCTACGCAACTGCTCTCTACTGCACGTGACATCATGGGCCTTTGGGTCGCTCGCATGATCATGGCATCCGAATACTGCTGCGATGAGATCCCCTTCCAAGACGTGATCATCCATCCGACGGTCATGGGCGCCGACGGTAAGCCCATGTCGAAGAGCCGCGGGAATGGTGTTGACCCTATGGTACTCATGGAGACCTATGGTGCCGATGGCATGCGCTTCGGTTTGCTCACGCAGGTCACCGGTTCGCAAGCCATGAAATTCAACGAAGACAGCATCATCGCGAGCCGCAACTTCGCTAACAAGATCCGCAATGCTGCACGCTTCGTCATGATGAACTTGGAAGGCTTCACGCCAGGTGAACCGCAGCCGGCAACGCTTGCCGATAGGTGGATGTTCTCACGTTTGGCAGCGCTCGTTGCCAAGCTCGATGAAGCGTATCAAACCTACGATTTCGGTGCGATCACCCGTGAGCTCTACGCATTCTTTTGGAATGAATTCTGCGATTGGTACATCGAGCTTTCCAAAGCACGCCTTCAGGCAGGTGGCGAAGATGCGCTCGTGTGCCAGCGTAATCTCATCTTCGTGTTGGATACGGCCTTGCGCCTGCTCCATCCCATCATGCCTTTTGTCACCGAGCAGATTTATCAGGAGCTTCCGGGCGAGAAGGAAACCGAGTATCTCATGATGGCTTCCTGGCCTGATGCGCAAGCGCTTGCAAACTATATCGACCCTGAAGCAGAGCGAGCGATCGAGATGGTCATGAGCGCGGTCTCGGGTGTTCGTTCCACGCGTTCGCGCTATGGGCTTTCTCCTAAGGTGCAACTTGAGGTAGTTGTTTCAGCCGAAAACGAAGAAGCACGTGCACTCTTCGCCGACCAGCAAGCGCTTATCGAGGCCCTTGCGCTCATCACGGTGAAAGAGCTGGGTATCGGCTGCGAGAAACCCCAGGAGTCTGCGGTTACGATCGCAGGGGAGACTGAAGTGTATGTGCTCCTTGCGGGGTTGGTCGATTTCGAGGTGGAGCGCAAGCGTCTTGAAAAGGAGATCGCAACGCTCGAGAAGGATCAGGCGAAGTTCCAAAAGAAGCTCTCCAATCCGGGCTTTTTGGCCAAGGCAGCCCAAGAGATCATCGATAAGGATTCTGCGAAGCTTGCCGACATTACCGATCGACTTGAGAAACTTCGCGTACAATTAGCGGAGATGTAGCTTTCGTATATCGCACAAGGGAGTTGTTTTCACGTGAGCTCAACTATTCAAACAGTTGTTACGATCGCTGGTGTGGTCGTTGGTATTCTCTATGTTCTTTCCATTATCTATGTGATCAAAGACGCACGAAATCGTGGAACAAGCTGGCCGTTTTGGGCAGTCATCTCACTCATTCCGCTTATTGGCTTCATTATCTATTGTGTTGCTCGTCCGCCGCTCACGATCGAGGATCGCGATGAACAAGACTTAGAAGTGGCGCTCAAGCGCAGACAGCTCATGCGTTATGGTGAATGTGCGCACTGTGGCTATCCGGTCGAGTCAGATTACGTGCTTTGCCCTAATTGTCACCAGCGCTTGAAGAATCTTTGTCCTACGTGCCATCACGCGCTCAATCCTGAATGGTCGATCTGTCCGTATTGTACGACCACTATTCGCAGCACCGCACCGCGCGACCCACAGAGCACCGGCGCAGTTCGCACGCGTGAGCGTCGCACGCCTGCTGACACGACTGGTCAGCGTCCGCGCGTCAATTAGCGCCTCATACCTTCCAACCACGTTGTTCAATTCAAGTTGGTGCAGATGCTTGGTATGCATCCGGCACCTGAAAGGATGTTGATATGGAAATCACGCTTCCCGATGGTTCGAAAAGAACGCTCGACGAAGGAGCGACCGTCTACGACTTGGCAGCCAGCATCGGTGCTGGCCTTGCGCGTGATGCGGTCGCGGGCAAGGTGGACGGCACGCTCGTTGATCTTTCGACGGAGCTTACCGACGGTGCAACGGTCGAGATCGTCACGACCAAATCGCCTGAAGCGCTCGAGATCATGCGTCATTCTGCGGCACATATCATGGCTGAAGCAGTTCAAGCGCTCTATCCCGATGTACTCATCGCCTTCGGTCCCGCCACGGAAGATGGTTTCTTCTACGATTTCGAGCTGCCGCATTCCATCTCTGAGAACGATTTCGAAGCGATCGAAGCGAAGATGGCAGAGATCATTGCTGCGAACGAGCCTTTCGTGCGCGAAGTGGTCAGTCGCGAACAGGCGAAGAAGATCTTCGCTGATCAGCGGTTCAAGGTCGAGCATATCGACGACTTGGCTCCCGATGCGGAGATTAGCGTGTATCGCCATGGCAACTTCGTTGACCTGTGTGCAGGTCCGCATATTGCCAATACGTCTCAGATCGGCGCATTCAAGCTCATGAAGATCGCAGGAGCTTACTGGAAGGGCGATTCAGAGCGCGAGATGCTTCAGCGTCTGTATGGTACGGCTTTCTTCAAGAAGAAGGAGCTTGCCACGCATTTGCATAATCTCGCAGAAGCGGAGAAGCGCGACCATCGCAAAGTAGGCAAGGAATTGGGCTACTTCATGCTTGATGAAGATGCGGGTGTGGGCTTACCGCTTTATCCGCCCAAAGGTGCACGTGTCATTCGCTTGCTCCAGGAATGGCTGCGCCGTGACCTCTACGAACGCGGCTATGAAGAGGTCATCACGCCGCATGTGTACAAGTCTGATGTTTGGAAGACTTCGGGTCATTACGATTTCTATGGCGAGAACATGTACTTCTTCAACATCAACGAAGGCAGCGAAGAGAATCCGCGCCTTTCCGAATACGGCGTGAAGCCGATGAACTGCCCGGGTCATGTGCTCATCTATCGCAACGAGATCCGTTCCTATCGCGATCTACCGCTGCGCCTCTTCGAGTTTGGCACGGTATACCGCCACGAGCTTTCGGGTGCGGTGCACGGGCTATTGCGTGCCCGTGGCTTCACCCAGGACGATGCCCATGTCTTCTGCACGAAGGACCAGGTGGTCTCTGAGGTCGTTGCTATCCTCGACTTAGTCGATCACATCATGTCCACGTTTGGTTTCGAATACATGGCCGAGATCTCGACGCGTCCCGAAAAGAGCATCGGTTCCGATGAGATGTGGGAGCATGCTACCAATTCGCTCATGGAGGCCTGCAAACAGCACAACCTCGATTACGAGATCAACGAAGGTGACGGTGCGTTCTATGGTCCCAAGATCGACATCAAGGTGAAGGACGCGATCGGGCGTACGTGGCAGTGCTCGACCGTGCAGGTCGATTTCAACTTCCCGGAACGCTTCGACCTCACGTATCGCACGGCAGATAATACCGAAGAGCGCCCCTGGATGCTCCATCGTGCTATTTTCGGTTCGATCGAGCGCTTCTTCGGTATCCTCATCGAGCACTACAGCGGTGCGCTGCCACTGTGGCTTGCTCCAGTGCAGGTGGTGCTGTTGCCGTTGGCGGACCGCCATCTCGATGCGTGCAAGGATATTGCGAAGAAGATCAAGGCCGCTGGTGGGCGTGTTGAAGTCTACGAGCAGAACGAGCCGATGCGCGTGAAGATCGCGAAAGCGCAGAACGAGAAGATTCCCTACATGTGCGTGGTGGGCGATAAGGAGCTTGAAGCAGGCACTATTTCCGTGCGCGAGCGTCATGAGGGCGATCTGGGCACGTGGGAAGTGGAGCAGCTGCTCGACATCATCCGCGAAGCTTCTCTCTAAGATGACGAACGATGAACGACCGGGTAGTTTGTCACCTTTTATGAAAATCTGATTGCGTTTACCTGTTCGTTTAGTAACGGCTTGTAACCAAGAGCATCCTCGAAGGAGGGTGCTCTTTTTTGCGCCCCTACAATGGGTCACATCAACGGAAAACTAGAATCACGATACAAGACGTGATCTAAAGGAGTGATCATCATGGCTGAACAGCTTACCGAAGAACAGTTCCAAACCAAAGTGATGGGTGCGAGCGAGCCGGTCTTGGTGGACTTTTTCGCCACCTGGTGCGGTCCGTGCAAGATGATGGCGCCCGTGCTCGATGAAGTTGCTGCAGAAGTTGCAGGAAAGGCATCGGTGTACAAGGTGGATATCGACCGCGAGATCGAACTTGCGCAGCACTATAACGTTATGAGCGTACCAACTCTCATCATCTTCAAGGGTGGTCAGCCTGTGCAGCAGTTCGTGGGCGTGCAACCCAAGCAGGTCTTGGTAAACGCGCTTTCCTAGAGGAATCGCCATGGCAACGGAACCACAGGCTGAAAACCAGCCAAGCGCAAATGCGCCAGCGAACGAAGACGAAGAAACGCGCGTCACCGATATTGTGGTAGTAGGCGCAGGTCCTGCTGGCATGACCGCTGCGCTCTATGCGGCGCGTGCCGGCTTTCGATGCATCGTGCTCGAGGAGCTCATTCCTGGTGGCCAGCTCACGTCTATCGACGAGCTGGAGAATTATCCCGGTTTTGGTGGGGGAGTGAATGGCTTCGATATCGCAGTGGCTATGCAGCAACAGGCTCAGCGTTTCGGTGTCGAATTCTTGAGCGAACAAGCCGAGCGCCTGTCGCATGGCGAAGGACGTGAAAAATTCAGGATCGACACCAACGCAGGCGTGCTCTATGCGCGTGCGGTCATCATCGCTACGGGCGCAAAGCCGCTCCAGCTTCCGCAGCTTGAAGGCATGAACCTGGAAGGCAAGGGGCTTTCCTATTGCGCCACCTGTGACGGCAACTTCTATCGCGATAAGGATGTGGCCATCGTGGGCGGTGGCGATACCGCTTGTGCGGAGGCTATCTATCTTTCGCGCATTTGCCGCAAGGTGTATGTGATTCATCGGCGTGAGGATTTTCGCGCTCACTTCGTTTATGCGGAAAAGGTCAAGCATCTTCCCAATGCGGAGATCTTCTGGAACAACGAGGTCCAAAACGTCATCCTGAATAATGCAGGAAGGATCGAAGCGGTCATTGTACGCAATGCGAAGACAGGGGAAGAGCATACGCTTGCATGCGAGGGACTCTTCATCGCGGTTGGTTCGAAGCCCGAGACCGAATGGCTTCGTGGCGTGGTGAAGCTCGATAAAGCAGGCTATGTGGAGGCTGGTTCAGATTGCAAGACCTCGCTCAAGGGGGTGTACGCAGCAGGCGATGTGCGCACCACACCGCTGCGTCAGGTGGTTACCGCCACGGCGGACGGCGCTCTGGCGGCGGAAGCGGCAATCGCCTATATCACCTCTTAAAATGTGCTAAGATTTTCATTTGTCAGTACGTGAGTAATGAAAGCAGGCTCCCTCTGATGAGCCTGCTTTTTCTTTGATCTAACAGAGGATGAAATGCGCGAAAAGCTCGAGAAGATCGTGGCCGCTTATGGTGAACTTGAAGCCAAGATGGGCGATCCAGCGGTCGTTTCCAACCAAAGCGAATA
>ERZ1034920.60-NODE-60-length-76039-cov-9.826977_pt1 | contig 76039 bp, 58 predicted proteins | sample MGYA00520688_ERZ1034920 | MGnify/ENA primary metagenome ERZ1034920 (study PRJEB33766, sample SAMN09781785) | gut metagenome | biome: gut microbiome | host: Homo sapiens | place: Madagascar | study: EMG produced TPA metagenomics assembly of the PRJNA485056 data set... | reverse complement strand
CTGGGAGGGTTGGGCAACCGTCTGCTCGGCCTTGCTCGTCGGGGTATCGCTGGAACGACGTTTTGCAGCGAATATCCCGCTCAAGTCGATTGAATCATTGAATGCCGAATCGGTCGATCCGAGCATTTTGTTGCGGATGTCGTGCAGATCGACTGCGCCGCGGATGAACATCATGCTCCATTCGAAAAGCAGGCGGTTGACGACTTCGAGAATCACGAATGCGAAGACGGCCGCGATAAGGCCTTTGAAGAAGGCTCCCGCTGCCATGATTCCTGATTCCGATGTGATAGACGTAGATGCGGCGGACATAAAGGGGTAGATGAGACAAAATGCCGCTATCCAGGTTGTTGAGAACGCGTACAGGAACTTCGTGATGCTTTCGATGAACAAGTGGTCGAAGCTGAAGAACTTGGTGAGCGGCTTTGTCTTATCCGCTTTCTTGCTTGCGAACTTGACGAACAGCACGATCGCCGCCGCAATGGCTCCAGCCCCTAATGCGGGCGCGATGATGCCCATGACCGCAGTCATTCCAAGAAACCCAGTTGAACCGTACATAACGATCCCTCCTTTTCGAACCCCTAAAGCGGCCTTCCCGCCGCAATGAAGATAGTATACCGGCAACGGCGCCCCGTGGCATTCATCGCAATCGCCTTGGCGGGAATCGTCCCGGAGGACGAGTTGCGGAGCCGGACGGAGGAGCGCCAGACGCTGATTCGCCTGTTATCTTTGCTTGTTGTTCGGCTACTATGGAGCCATCATGTTGCTGTCGTGGCAGATTCTGTTTGGTGTCTAGCGGTAGGGGGTGCGCTATGTTCTGCGCGAATTGCGGAAAGCCGATTGAGGATGATGCCAGGTTCTGCGAGTTCTGCGGGGCCCCGGTTCTTGATGAAGAGCCTGCGTCGAATGCTGGCGATGTCTCGGACTGGCAAGCGGGGGATACCGTCTCCGTGCAGGCATCGCCGTCGCAGGATGTTGAGGGCAATCAGGGGTTTCGTCCGGCGATGGCGCAAGGAGCCGCCTCTCGGAGTAAAGGCATCTCCCCGCAGGTTGCGACCGTTGCGGCGGTATGCGCGGTTCTTGTCATCGCGGTAGCCGTGTTCGCCGTCCCTCGCATCATCGAAGCGACTGGTGGCTCGTCTAGTGAGACGGCAAGCCGGCAGCAGGCCGATCAACAGGCCCAGCAGCAATCCGACGGGGCGCAGGGATCAGCCACGGAAAACGCCGTCTCCCAGCAAGTGCAGGTGAAAAGCGGCATCTCCGAGTATTCGTGGGCTGACCTTTCGAATATCGCTGCCGAAATAGAGCGCACGGCGAAAAATCGCGACGATGCCGTGAAGATGGCGGCAAGCTACAACCTTGTGAAGCCGGACGGCTCGTTTACCGGCGAAGCGAAGACGTTGCAGACGTCCATGGGGAACGTGGACGTGTTCATCGTCGATGTGTTTAAAGACAAGGGCTCGAGCGGGCGAAACGCAGCGTTCACGTTCATGACTTCGGGGATTTTCGCCGAGCATCCTATGAATCCCACGGCTTCGAACTCCGGTGGCTGGAAGTCGTCGGGTATGCGCGCTTGGTTGAACGGGGAAGTGCTGCAGTCGTTTCCCGATGAAATGCGTTCTGGCGTGGTGGCGGTGAGCAAGCTGTCGAACAATGCCGGTAAGACCACTTCGCCCGCAAGCGTTACCGAGACGCAGGACAGCGTATGGCTGTTCTCTTGGGTGGAATGCCTTGGTCCCATTGCGTGGAATAAGGGATCGAATCAAAGCTATATCGATACGGTGGATAATAAGGAAGGGTCGCAATACGCTTGGTTCAAGCAGCAGGGCGTTGCCGGCGAGCAGGGCCATGCCTCGCTTGACCGCAGCGTTGCTGGATCGAGCAATCCCGGCGTTTGGTGGATGCGCTCGTCGGCTCCCAATGTCGCAACGTCGTTCGGGGATATGGGGCCGGAAGTAGATAACGGCGGCTATGCCTCCACCGCGGAGGGCGTCGTGTTCGGGTTCTGTTTGTGATGGGCGCGCCAGTGCGGGCGGCAGGCGCCTGGGCGGCGGCAATGGCGGTGTTGATCGTGCCGTGTTTGCTTGCCGGGTGTGCTTCCGGCCAGGAGAAACAAGGAGAGGCGACTGGTACCTCCGATGTTGAGGCACTTGTCGACTGCGTCGATGACGTTCAGGGCAGCGAAGCTTCGGTGTCTGCTTCGGCGCCCGAGGGCTTGCGGGATGCGCTGGAGCAGGCCGCAGGAGCCCATGCGGGGACTTATGCCGTCGCATGCGCATCGGCTGATGGATCGTGGTCGGTTGACGTGAACGGTGACAAACCCTTCGTTTCCGCCAGCATCATCAAACTGGCGATATTGGGGACTTTGCTCGATCAGGCTCAATCCGGGGTGCTGTCGCTTGATGATTCGGCAACCGTGGGCCCGTCGGACATAGTGGGAGGCACGGGCGTTATCCAGGCGTCGGGCGCTGGGGGGTCGTATACGTATCGCCAGCTTGCCGCTTACATGATTCAAGATAGCGACAATGTCGCCACTAATCTGATTATCGACGCGGTCGGCATGCCGGCCGTGAACGAGTATGCGAGCGAAATCGGCCTCACGCAGACCACTCTCAACCGCCGTATGATGGATTTTGCTGCGGGTGATGAGAACTACACATCGGCGAACGATGTTGCGCATATGCTGCAGCTGATCTACCAAGGGAAGCTGGTGAGCCCGGACGCGAGCGAGTTCGCCCTTGACTTGCTGAAAGGTCAGCACGATGACGCTGGGCTGCTCGAAGGGTTGCCGGCGTGCAGCGTTTTCGCTCACAAGACGGGTACGCTCGATGGTGTATTCAACGATGGGGGCATTGTGCTCGACCGGAATCCCTATGTGATGGTGGTGCTTTCCGGCGATGCCGAAAAGTCGCAGGCTCAGGCTTGCATGGTCGATGTCGCACAAGCGGCAGACGCCGCGATCGAATAAATCGCGCGCCCGAAGGTAACGGATTCCACGCATTTCGCGAAAGCGGGGCGGATGGCGCGCGCGGCAGGGGGATAATCATAGCGATTGTCTTCAAATTCGAAAGGCGGCTGCATGCTGCAACTGATAAACGTGTGCAAGTCCTACACCACTGCGGACTTCACGCAAACCGCGCTCGATCATGTGTCGGTGGCCTTCCGCGACAACGAGTTCGTGGCGGTGCTGGGGCCTTCGGGCTCGGGCAAGACCACCATGCTCAACATCATCGGCGGCCTTGACCATTACGACGACGGAAACCTGCTGATCGACGGCGTGTCCACAAGCGAGTACAAAGATCGCGATTGGGACGCATATCGCAACAACCGCATCGGCTTCGTGTTCCAGGCCTACAACCTTATCCCGCACCAGACCATTCTGGAAAACGTCGAGCTGGCCCTCACGCTTTCCGGCGTGTCTCGCGCCGAGCGTCGCCAGCGCGCCGTCGAGGCGCTCGGCCGCGTGGGGCTTGCCGAGCACGTGGGCAAAAAGCCCAGCCAGCTCTCCGGCGGCCAGATGCAGCGCGTCGCCATCGCTCGTGCGCTTATCAACGACCCCGAGATCTTGCTGGCCGACGAACCCACGGGCGCGCTCGACTCCAAGACCAGCGTGCAGATCATGGACCTGCTCACTGAGATTGCGGATGACCGTCTGGTCATCATGGTCACGCACAACCCCGAGCTGGCGCAGCGCTACGCCACGCGCATCGTCACCCTGGCCGACGGCGTCATCCGCGACGACACCCGCCCGTTCGACCCGGCGGCCGAGAACAGCCTGCGCCGCGCCGCCAAGCAGGCACGTCGCACCAGCATGTCGTTCCTCACGGCGCTCTCCCTGTCGTTTAAGAACCTGCTCACGAAGAAGGGCCGCACGCTCATGACGGCGTTCGCGGGCAGCATCGGCATCATCGGCATCGCCGCCATCTTGTCGCTGGCCAACGGCGTGAACAGCTATATCGCCAACGTGGAGGAGGAGACGCTTTCCGAATATCCGCTGCAAATCCAGGACCAGGGGTTCGACATGACCAGCATGATGGGGCTGGGCAGCGGCACGGAAGGTTCATCGGCGGAGAAAGCTCAGGACGACTCCTCCGATGGCGATTCGGACAAGCCCGTGCACGAATCGAAGATGATCGCGAGCACGTTCGACAGCATCGGCAGCAACGACCTGGCGTCGCTGAAGGAGTTTTTCGACTCGGGCGAATCGGGCGTGGAGCCGTACGTGAGCTCCATCGAGTACAGCTACAACGTCACGCCGCAGATCTTCAGCTCCGATACATCCGGCACCGTGCATCAGGTGAACCCGGACAAGTCGTTCGCCAGCATCGGTCTGGGCTCCTCTACAGCTTCGAACGGCATCATGTCGTCGATGATGAGCACCAACATCTTCTACAAGCTGCCCGACAATATGGGCATGGTCGAGGGTCAATACGACGTTATGGCAGGTCATTGGCCTGAAAGCTACAACGAGGTCGTGCTGGTGCTCACTCCGGGCGGCAGCGTGAGCGATTTCATGCTCTACTCCATGGGTCTGCGCGATCATGCCGAGCTCGAGAGCATGGTGCGCGCCTTCGCCAACGAGGAAGCCGTCAATGCGCCGAGCGATAGCCTGTCGTTTTCCTACGACGACCTGATGGGCGTCACTTTCAAGCTGGTGAACGCCGCCGATTTCTATCAGCGTGATGACGAGTACGGCGTGTGGAAGGACAAGTCCGGCGACGATGCCTACATGAGGAACCTGGTGGACAACGGGGAAACGCTGAGGATCGCGGGCGTCGTGAAGCCGAAGGAGGGCGCGAAGATCATCTCCTTGCAAACGGGGCTGTACTACCCCTCTAGCCTGGTGAACCATCTGATCGACCAGGCGGGGAACACCCAGATCGTGCAGGATCAGAAGGCGAACCCGGCAACGAACGTGATCACGGGCAAATCGTTCGCCGATGAGGAAAGCGACCAGAAAAACGGCAACGGCTTCGACATGTCCAGCCTGTTCACCATCGACGGGCAGAAGCTGCAGAGCGCCTTCACGTTCGATCAGAGCGCGCTGACCGCGGGACTGCAGGGCGCCGATCTGGGCGCTAGCATGGATTTATCGGGCATGAATCTGGATCTTTCCAGCTTGCCCGCCTTCGATGCGTCTTCTATCAGCATCGACCCGAGCGCCATCGATATGAGCAAGCTGAACCTCGACTTCAGCGGGTTGGACATCAGCTTCGACGGCGTGCAGCCCACCATCAAAACCGACGCGCTCACCGCCGGCGTCATGGGCATCGTGCAGGGATACCCCGCGTGGCTGGCGGCGCATCCGGAATATGCGGGCGGCGGCATCGATGCGGCGGTAGCGGCGTATCTGGCCGATCCCGCCACGCAAGCCGCCATGCAGCAAGTCATCGCCGGCTCTATCGATTTCAGCGGCATGTCGGGCCAGATCGAGCAGCAGCTGCGCGATCAGCTTTCGCAGCAGATCGGTCAGCAGATTCAGCAACAGCTGCTCCCGGCGTTGACGCAGGCGATCTCCTCGCAGCTGCAAACGCAGCTCGGCGCCGCTATGCAAACGTATATGCAAAGCGCTATGTCGCAGGTGATGACCCAGTTCGCAGGTGCGATGCAACAGCAGGTGTCCGCCGCGATGAACTCGTATATGACCAGGCTCGCCGGTAACATGTCAAGCGCTATGGGCATCGACCAGTCCGCGTTCGCCGACGCCTTCCAGATGAACATGGACGAGAAGGAGCTTGCCGAGCTCATGGCAAGCCTCATGTCCACCGAGCAGTCCAGCTACGACAACAACATGAAGAAGCTCGGCTGGGCCGATTACGCCAAACCTGCCAGCATCGACATCTATCCGAAGGATTTCCCCAGCAAGCAAAACGTCATCGACATCCTCGACGCCTACAACGATCGCATGGAGTCGAACGGCGAAGAGGGCAAGGTGGTCAGCTATACCGACATCGTGGGCGCGCTGATGAGCTCGGTCACCACCATCGTGAACATGATCAGCTACGTGCTGGTGGCGTTCGTGGCCATCTCGTTGGTGGTCAGCTCCATCATGATCGGCGTGATCACCTACATCAGCGTGCTCGAGCGCAAGAAGGAGATCGGCATCCTGCGCTCCATCGGCGCCAGCAAGGGCGATATCAGCCGCGTGTTCAACGCCGAGACCGTCATCGTGGGATTCACGGCGGGCGTCATCGGCATCGGGCTGACGGCGCTTGCCTGCATACCCGCCAACGCCATCGTGTATTCGCTGTTCGATGTTCGCAACGTGGCCATCCTGCCGTGGCGGGCGGCGGTGGTGCTTGTGGGCATCAGCGTGCTCCTCACGTTCCTGGCGGGCCTTATCCCTTCAAGCGCCGCTAGCCGAAAGGACCCGGTCGAGGCCCTGCGGTCGGAATAAGGCGACCGCGTTCGGTAACGTTTCTGGCGGCAGACCCCGCTTTCCGCTACACTGCAAGGGTTGATTGTGAGCGCCCGGCGTATCGCTACGCCGGGCGTTTTTGCGTTACGCGCCGCGGCGCGCGGTTTGGAGGACGAATGGAACGCGAGAAGTTCGGAACCCGCCTTGGGTTCATCCTGGTGAGTGCGGGTTGCGCCATCGGTTTGGGCAACGTGTGGCGATTCCCCTATATCACGGGCGAGTACGGCGGTGCGGCGTTCGTGATCATGTACCTGGTGTTTCTGGGCATCTTCGCGCTTCCTGCCCTCATCATGGAGTTCGCCGCCGGGCGTGCAAGCCAGCGCTCCATCGCGCGCAGCTACGACGTGCTTGAGCCGGCGGGTACGAAATGGCACGCGTTCAAGTGGCCGGCACTGGTCGGCAACTACCTGCTCATGATGTTCTACACCACCGTGGGCGGCTGGATGCTCGCCTTTGTGGTGAAAAGCGCCTCGGGCGAGTTCGTGGGTTTGGAGAGCTCTCGGGTGGCAGACGTCTTCAACGGCATGCTGGCCGATCCGGTGCAGCTTGCCGTGTACATGCTCATCATCGTGGGCGTGGGCGTGGGCGTCACGCGCGCCGGCGTGCAGAAGGGGGTGGAGCGTGTGACGAAGGTCATGATGATGGCCCTGTTCGTGGTGCTTGTGGCTCTGTGCGTGCGCGCGGTCACGCTGCCCGGCGCGGCCGAGGGCCTGCGCTTCTACCTGATGCCCGATTTCGGCAAGATGTTCGCCGGCGCCACGTTGGCTGAGCAGCTGGCAACCTTCGGCGATGCCGTGTACGCTGCCATGGGCCAGGCGTTCTTCACCGTTTCGGTCGGCATGGGCGGCATGTCCATCTTCGGAAGCTACATCGGCAAGGACCACACGCTCACGGGCGAGGCGGTGCGTGTGGCCGGCCTCGATACGCTCGTAGCGCTGATGGCGGGCCTCGTCATCTTCCCGTCCTGCTTCGCGTTCGGCGTGGAGCCGGGTTCGGGCCCGGGCCTGGTGTTCATCACACTGCCCAGCGTGTTCAACGAGATGCCGTTCGGCCAGCTGTGGGCCGTGCTGTTCTTCGTGTTCATGACGTTCGCCGCGCTGTCCACGGTCATCGCCGTGTTCGAGAACATCATGAGCTTCACCATGGACCAGTGGGGGACGCCGCGCAAGAAGGCGTGCCTGGTCAACGGCGTGCTGCTGGCGGTGCTCAGCATGCCGTGCGTCCTGGGCTTCAACGTGCTGGCGGGCTTCACGGTCCCGGGCATCGGCGACATCCAGGCCATCGAGGACTTCCTGGTGTCGAACAACATCCTGCCGTGGGGCGGCCTGCTGCTGGTGCTGTTCTGCACGCGCAAAAGCGGCTGGGGCTGGGAAGGCTTCCTGGCAGAGGCCGACACGGGCAGCGGCCTGAGGTTCCCGCGATGGGCGCGCGGCTACGTGACCTACGTCATCCCCGTGGGCATGCTCATCGTGTTCGCCATGGGTTACGCCCCCATCATCGCGAAATGGGCGGGGCTGGGCTGATAAGGCTGCAAAACCGCATATCGCACCTGGTAGGGCCGCTGGGGAACCGGCGGTCCTTTTCGTTGTCCGAGGCGCTGTTCTTCGTGCGTTTCTCCACATTCTCGGCTATTTGCCGGCACGCCCTCGCAATCAGGCAGTCGGCGTGACTATAATGGCTAGCAACGAAAATCCCGTTGCGAGAGAAGGAGCCGTCTCCCATGGCTTATTATTACGACGAGCCGTCACGTACGTTCAACGAGTATCTTCTGGTACCTGGTCATACGCCTGCTACGTGCGTTCCGGCGTCGGTGAGCCTGAAAACCCCGTTGGTCAAGTACCGCAAGGGCCAGGAAGAGTGCCCGCTTTCGCTCAACATCCCCATGGTCAGCGCCATCATGGCCGCCGTGTCCGACGACAACATGGCCGTCGCCCTGGCAACCGAGGGCGGCTTGAGCTTCATCTACGGCAACCAGACCATCGAGCAGGAAGCTGCCATGGTCGCCCGCGTGAAGAACTACAAGGCCGGTTTCGTCGAGTCCGACGCCAACCTTTCCCCCGACATGACGCTTAACCAGGTTGTTGCCCTGAAGGAGCAGACGAGCCACTCCACCATGCCCGTCACCGATGACGGCTCTGCCCACGGCAAGCTGCTCGGCGTCGTTACCGAGCGCGACTACCGCCTGTCCCGCATGACCGGCGAGGAGAAGGTCTCCGAGTTCATGACCCCGCTCGAGAAGCTGGTCACCGCCTCCGAGGACACCTCCCTCAAGGTCGCCAACGACATCATCTGGGATCACAAGCTGAACTCCCTGCCGCTGGTGGATGCCGAGGGCAATCTGGTCTACATGGTGTTCCGCAAGGACTATGACAGCCACAAGTCCAACCCCAACGAAATGCTGGACAGCCACAAGCGCTACATCGTGGGCGCGGGCATCAATTCCCGCGACTACGCCGAGCGCGTTCCCGCGCTGGTCGAGGCGGGCGCCGATGTGCTGTGCATCGACAGCTCCGAGGGCTATTCCGACTGGCAGAAGATGACCATCGAGTGGGTGCGCGAGCACTACGGCGACTCCGTGAAGATCGGCGCCGGCAACGTGGTCGACGGCGAGGGCTTCCGCTTCCTGGCAGAGGCTGGCGCCGACTTCGTGAAGATCGGCATCGGCGGCGGTTCCATCTGCATCACCCGCGAGACCAAGGGCATCGGCCGCGGCCAGGCCACGGCAACCATCGAGGTGGCCAAGGCCCGCGACGAGTACTTCAAGGAGACCGGCATCTACGTGCCCATCTGCTCCGATGGCGGCATCGTCTACGACCATCACATCTCCCTGGCGCTGGCCATGGGCGCCGACTTCGTCATGTTGGGCCGTTACTTCGCCCGCTTCGACGAGTCCCCGTCGGCCAAGGTCATGGTCAACGGCACCTACATGAAGGAATACTGGGGCGAGGGTTCTGCCCGTGCCCGCAACTGGGGCCGTTACGACCTGGGCGGCAAGAAGAGCCTGTCGTTCGAGGAGGGCGTCGACTCCTACGTGCCGTATGCCGGCCCGCTTAAGGACAACATCGCGGTCACGCTGCTGAAGATCAAGTCCACCATGTGCAACTGCGGTGCGCTCACCATCCCCGAGTTCCAGGATAAGGCCAAGCTTACCGTCATCAGCTCCACCTCCATCGTCGAGGGCGGCGCGCACGACGTCGTGCTCAAGGACAAGGCTCCTTACGCCTCCAACATGCGCTAAGCTTATCGCCTAGCTAAACGAAAGCCTCGCCCGGTTCGTGCCGGGCGAGGCTTTTTGCTTGCGTGGCGTTTTGCGCACGCAGTCCTTGTACGGGGCGAAGCTCTTGCAGGGCCGCTATCGCGCGGTCACGCCTTCGCTCTCCCCGATGATGCGATGCAGCTCCTCGATGTAACGGTCCAAAAGCTCGGAGGGCTTGCGTTCGTTGTGCATGATGTATCCCACGGTCATGCGCTCGTCGGTATCAAGCGGGATGCTGACGATGCCCGTATGCATTTCGCTCGAAAGCACGCCCGTGGAAAGCGTGTAGCCGTTGTAGCTGGTCAGCAGGTTGGAAAGCGTGCCGCGGTCGGAGATGCGGATGTTGCGCGAGTGCTCGACGTAGCTCAGCGGCTCCTCGGAGTAGTAGAACGAGTTCGCGGTTCCTTGCTCGAAGCTGTAGCGGGGCCATACGGTCAGCTCCTCGGGCCTGATGATGTCGCGTCCGGCCAGCGGGTGGTTCTCGCCCACGAACACATGCACGCCCGCGTCGAACAGCGGGTAGAACGACACATCGGCGTCATCGAAGGCCTTCTGCATGACGCGTTGGTTGAAGGCATCTAGATACAGAATGCCCACTTCGCTGCGAAACGATCGCACGTCGTCGATGATCTCGGCGGTGGTGGTTTCCCGAAGGATGAAATCGAAGAAATCGCCCTCGCATTGTTCGACCACGTTCACGAAGGCCTCCACGCTGAAGGCGTAATGCTGGGTGGATACCGCCAGGCGCGCCTGGGGCTTTTCCTTATTGGCGTAGCGCGATTCCAGCATGTTCGCCTGCTCGATGACCTGGCGTGCGTAGCCGAGCAGCTCGGTGCCATCGTTGGTCAGCGTCACGCCGCGGTTGCTGCGCGTGAAGATGGAGATGCCGAGCTCCTGCTCAAGCTCCTTGATGGCCGTGGACAGGTTCGACTGCGACGCGTAAAGGTTCTGAGCGGCGGCGTTGATCGACCCGTATTCGGCAATAGCGATAAGGTAACGAAGCTGTTGAAGCGTCATGGTTGCGTCCTTCGCGAAAGATAGCGTTGCAACGAATTGTAAGGCTCGGAGGTTGCAATTGCGGCGGCAAGATGAATTCACCATTTTCTCGTTGACCGTTTCGTAGGGCACCGGTAAAATGAAAAGCCGCGCATATGCGAAGTGGGCCTTTAGCTCAGTCGGTAGAGCAGGGGACTTTTAATCCCAAGGTCGTGGGTTCGATCCCCACAGGGCCCACCACTTTTTACGCAGGGCCGCCATGGCGGTTTGCATGCACTGGGCCATCGTCCAACGGCAGGACTCTGGTTTTTGGTACCAGCTACCTAGGTTCGAATCCTAGTGGCCCAGCCATTTAACGTTTCAGCCTCCCGATTGGGAGGTTTTTTATTGCCTGAGAAAAGTCGGAACGCATGATTTCTCCCGCGATGCCCTTGACGCGTCGCGGTAAAAGGGTATAGTTGCAAGAATCTGAACGCGAATCTCAGCTCAATCATTCTCACGCGTTAAGCCGACAAGGCGGCTGCGCAATGCGCGAATACCTGGCGGCCTCGCCCAATCTCAGCGGCGAAGGCTGCGCGGCATCTAGACCGCACGCCTGACATGCAGGTACCGAAAAGCCACGAGCTCCTCTGGTCTTGTGCGCTTTGTGTATTTTCCCCACACAACTCAATAAGTTTGGTATCATTCCGGATTGCTGCGAAAAGACGAGATTAGTTTGAAGGAGCACCGTTGACCAAGCAAGATGTTATCGAACTGGGTGGTAAGGTTCTCGAAGCCCTGCCGAACGCCATGTTCAAGGTGGAGCTGGAAAACGGCCACCAAATCCTGGCCCACATTTCCGGCAAGATGCGTATGCATTACATCAAGATCTTGCCCGGCGACAAGGTGACGGTCGAACTGTCCGTCTACGACTTGAACCGCGGGCGCATCACGTACCGTTTCAAGTAGTCTCAGCCCGCGCGCAAGCCGGCGCGCCAGTGTCCCCGAGAATAATCACCTGCGGCTGGGTGTGTACATATAGGACCGCATTAACCGAAAGGAAATTGAAATGAAGGTACGTCCTTCGGTCAAGAAAATGTGCGACAAGTGCAAGATCATTCGACGCCATGGCAAGGTCCTCGTCATCTGCGAGAACCCCCGTCATAAGCAGCGTCAAGGCTAGGAAGAAAGAGGAGATAAACCTATGGCACGTCTTGTTGGTGTCGACCTTCCTCGCGACAAGCGCATTGAAGTCGGCTTGACCTACATCTACGGCATTGGCCTGACCACGTCCAAGAAGATCTTGGCTGAGACGGGCATCAATCCGGACACGCGCACGAACGACCTCACCGAAGAGGATCTCGTCAAGCTGCGCGACTACATCCAGAACAACATCAAGGTGGAGGGCGACCTGCACCGCGAGGTGTCTCAGAACATCAAGCGCCTTATGGAAATCGGCTGCTACCGTGGCCTGCGTCATCGCAAGGGCCTGCCCGTTCGCGGTCAGCGCACCCACACGAATGCCCGTACCCGCAAGGGTCCCCGCAAGCAAATCGGCGGCAAGAAGAAGTAAGTAAGGGAGCTAAGAAGTGGCAACTAAGAAAAACGTGCGCACGCGCATCAAGCGCTCCGAGCGCAAGAACATTGCCGTTGGCGCTGCGCATATCAAGTCTACGTTCAACAACACCATCGTCAGCATCACCGATCCTCAGGGCAACGTGATCTCTTGGCAGTCCGCCGGTACCGTCGGCTTCAAGGGTTCCCGTAAGTCCACGCCGTTTGCCGCGCAGATGGCTGCTGAGGCTGCTGCCAAGACGGCTATGGAGCACGGCCTGAAGAAGGTCGCCGTGTACGTGAAGGGCCCCGGCTCTGGTCGCGAGACGGCTATCCGTTCGCTGCAGGCTACCGGTCTGGAAGTCGCCAGCATTCAGGACTGCACCCCCATTCCGCACAACGGCTGCCGCCCCAAGAAGCGTCGTCGCGTGTAACTGAAAGGATCTATTTACTATGGCTATCAATAGAACTCCGGTTCTTAAGCGCTGCCGCCAGCTGGGCCTGGATCCCGTCGTGCTGGGTTACAGCAGCTCCAAGACTTCCAAGCGCGAGCCCAAGCGTCGTCGTAAGGAATCCGAGTACGCGATGCAGCTTCGCGAGAAGCAGAAGGTCAAGTTCATCTACGGCGTGCTGGAGAAGCAGTTCCATGGCTACTTCAACAAGGCCAAGTCCATGCCGGGCATCACGGGTGATAACCTCATGATCATCCTGGAGTCCCGTCTGGACAGCGTGATCTTCCGTCTGGGCTTTGCCCGCACCCGTAAGGAAGCTCGTCAGATCGTGACCCACGGCCACATCACCGTCAACGGCCGCCGCGTGGACATCCCGTCCTACCGCGTCAAGGCCGGCGACAAGATTGCCGTTGCCGACAAGTCCAAGGAACTGCTGGTCATCAAGAGCGCTCTGGTTTCCAACGCCCGCTTCCAGGTTCCGGCTTGGCTTGAGGTTGACATCGAGAAGCTGCAGGGCAGCGTTCTGGCTCTTCCGACCCGCGATCAGATCGATCTCGACATCCGCGAACAGCTCATCGTCGAGCTCTACTCCAAGTAATCGCGCTAGTAAGGAGGCTTACCCAACATGACAGAGTTCATGAGGCCGACGGTAACAACGGAAGAAGTCAACGATACTGTTGCGCGTTTCATCGTGGAACCGCTGGAGCGTGGCTACGGCTATACGCTGGGTAACAGCATGCGTCGCGTTCTGCTGTCGTCTCTCGACGGCGCCAAGGCGACGGCCATCCAAATCGACGGTGTGCAGCACGAGTTCACCACGGCCGAAGGCGTTATCGAGGATATCACCGATATCGTCCTGAACGTCAAGGGCCTGGTCTTCTCGGCTCTCAATGACGACGTGGAAGAGGCCACGGCTCATGTTTCTGCCGAGGGCCCCTGCGTTGTGACCGGTGCGGACCTGCAGGTTCCCACCGAGTTCACGCTGATCAACCCCGAGCATGTTATCGCCACGGTTGCCGACGGCGGCCAGCTTGACATGACGGTGCGCATCGGTGTGGGCCGCGGTTACGTTTCCGCCGAGCGCAACAAGCGCACGGAGGATCCTATCGGCGTCATCCATGTCGACTCGCTGTTCTCCCCGGTTCGCCGTTGCACGATGAACGTGACCGACACCCGCGTGGGCCAGCGTACCGACTACGATAAGTTGGTTTTGGAGGTTGAGACGGACGGCTCCATCGAGCCTATCGATGCGGTCACCCGTGCTGCCAACATCATCAACCAGTACATGGGCGCGTTCCTCAGCCTGACCAGCACCCCCGAAGAGGAAGAGGGCGAAGTGCCGTCCATCTTCGCTCCGGAGGGTCAGGAGTCGAACGCCGAGCTGGACAAGCAGATCGAGGACCTGGACCTGTCCGTCCGCTCGTACAACTGCCTGAAGCGTGCCGGCATCCATTCGGTGCGCCAGCTGGTCGAGTTCTCCGAGAACGACCTGCTGAACATCAGGAACTTTGGTGCGAAGTCCATTGAGGAAGTGAAGGACAAGCTCATTTCCATGGACCTCAATTTGAAGCAATAGGAGAAACCTACCATGAGGCATAACTACAAGGGCCGCAAGCTGGGCACCGACTTTGCCCATACCAAGGCCATGAAGCGTAGTCTGGTGCAGGCGCTGTTCCTCAACGACCGCATCAAGACCATCGAGTCCCGCGCTAAGGAAATCCGCCCCGATGTCGACAAGATCATCACCTGGGCGAAGAAGGGCGACCTGCATAGCCGTCGTCTGGCCATCGCCGCGCTGGGCAACGACAAGGAACTGGTCCGCGAGATCTTCGAGAAGGTTGAGCAGGGCATGTTCGCCGATCGTCAGGGTGGCTACACCCGCATCATGAAGCTTGGCAACCGCAAGGGCGACAACGCTCCCATGGTCATCATGGAGCTCGTCACCGAGCCGGTGGCTAAGAAGGCTGAGAAGCCGGCTGCCAAGAAGGCTGCTCCGAAGAAGGTCGAGGCTGTCGAGGAGCCCAAGGCCGAGGAAGCTGCTGAGGCTGTCGAGGCTGCTGAGGAGAAGGCTGAATAAGCTTTTTGTCCCACATGCTATTTTGAAAGGATCCTTCGGGGTCCTTTCTTTTTGGGGCGATTTGCTTGTGGGCATGCGTTTGGCTTCATCTTCGACATGCTTTGCAACCTAAGCATTCTTGAATGCTGCGCTATACTTCACGCATGCAATTACGAATTAACACGTATATCGACGGCGATTCCTTTGTTCACACCTGCGATGCTCGCGTAAAGGTGCTGTTGCTGTGCGCATATACTGCAACCGTTTTCTGGGTTGAAACGTGGGCCGGGCAGTTCTTGCTCGTACTCCTGTGCCTGGTGCTTACTCTATCGGCCCGTGTCCCGCTTGGCCGTATGCTGGCCATGGGAATTCCCGTGTACATGATGGCGGCTCTCGCCGTCTTGTTCGCGTCAATCAACGGCCAGGTGGGTTTTGCGTTGGGCTGCTTCTACGGCGTTCGGATGATCTTGCTTGTCCTTGGAAGCTTCATCGTGGTGCTCACCACCACGTCGACGGCGCTTACCGATGCGCTGCGGTCGTTCGTGTCCCCGTTGCGGGCCCTGCATGTGCCCGCAGATGACATCGCCATGGTGTTCAGCATGGCTATCCGCTTCATCCCCTTGATGGCTCAAGAGCTCTGCGCGATCCACGATGCTCAATTCTCGCGCGGCGCTTCGTTTCGCCGCGGCGGTCTGTGGCAACGCGTGTCGGCTTGGCCACCTGTGTTCATCCCGTTGTTTGTGGGCATGTTTCGAAGAGCCGATAAGCTCTCGGTCGCCATGGACGCCCGTTGTTATGGTGTCAGGGGAGGCCGGCGAACCTCGCTGCGCGAATACCGTATGACACCCGCTTCGGTAGCCGCCCTAGCAGTCGGTCTAGGCCTTCTTGCTGTCATAGCGCTTTTGCTCTAGTCGTAGCGACGCTTCTCCAGCCGCCGCCTTTGCGCACAGATACGAATTCGGCTACGCTAAAGGCCGCTGCCATCGCCATTCTCCAGCCGTTGCCTTCGCACGTAATGCATATTCGGCCATGGGGAGCGTGGCGCCATCGCTGGTCTCTAACAATCGCTTCCGCGCACAGACGCATTTCGCCGTCCGCCCGCTGGTTCGCACATGTCGGGGCGGGCATGGTATCATTTGCCCGTATGGCCTGGTGCAAGGCGCCGGGCGCAAAAGGAAACATCCTACGAGGAGGCATTCAATGAGCGTCATCATCGATGTGTTCGGGCGTGAAATCCTGGACTCTCGCGGCAACCCCACGGTCGAGGTGGAAGTTGTGCTGGAGGATGGTTCCTTCGGTCGTGCGGCCGTTCCCTCCGGCGCGTCCACGGGCGCGTTCGAGGCCGTGGAGCTGCGCGATTGCGACAAGGAGCGTTATCTGGGCAAGGGCACGCTGGATGCCGTTGGCCATGTGAATGACGAGATCGCCGACGCGCTTGTCGGCTTCGAGGCCGACGATCAGCGCGCCATCGACGACGTTATGCTGGAGCTGGACGGCACGGACAACAAGGGCGCTCTGGGCGCTAACGCCATCCTGGGCGTGTCCCTGGCCTGCGCCAAGGCTGCTGCCGAGTCCGCCGGTCTTCCGCTGTACAAGTACGTGGGCGGCGTGAACGGCCATATCCTGCCCACGCCTATGATGAACATCCTCAACGGCGGCGTGCATGCCGACAACAACGTCGACTTCCAGGAGTTCATGATCATGCCGGTGGGCGCCGAGTCGTTCGCCGAGGCGCTGCGCTGGTGCGCCGAGATCTACCACACCCTGAAGAAGGTCCTGCACGAGGCCGGTCTGGGCGGCGGCGTCGGCGACGAGGGCGGCTTTGCTCCGAACTTCACTACCAACGAAGAGCCGCTGCAGTACATCGTGAAGGCTTGCGAGGCGGCTGGCTACAAGCCCGGCGACGACATCATGTTCGCCATGGACCCGGCTTCCACCGAGTTCTATAACGCCGAAACCGGCAAGTACGAGCTGAAGGGCGAGGGTCGCGAGCTGACCAGCGCCGAGATGGTGGACTACTGGGCCGCGCTGGTCGAGAAGTATCCGATCATCTCCATCGAGGACGGCATGGCCGAGGAGGACTGGGACGGCTGGAAGCAGCTGACCGACCGCATCGGCGACAAGGTGCAGCTGGTGGGCGACGACCTGTTCGTCACGAACTCCAAGCGTCTGGCGAAGGGCATCGAGCTTGGTTGCGCCAACGCCATCCTCATCAAGGTCAACCAGATCGGCAGCCTGTCCGAGACGCTGGACGCCATCGAGATGGCCAAGCAGGCGGGTTACGCATGCGTTATGAGCCATCGCTCCGGCGAAACAGAGGACACCACCATCGCCGACCTGTCCGTGGCCCTGAACACCGGCCAGATCAAGACCGGCGCTCCGTGCCGTAGCGACCGCGTTGCCAAGTACAACCAGCTGCTGCGCATCGAGGAGGAGCTCGACTCCCAGGCCCAGTACGCCGGCAAGAACGCTTTCTACAACATCAAGCGTTAACCGGGGCATCGCCGGTTCGACATCGGCAAACGCCGTAGAACATGCAAGCCGCTCAGGCGCGCCGTTTCGCTGCAGTTTGCACGATCGAGGGTAAGCCTCGATCGTGCGCTGCGAGCAGGGTCGGGCCGCCTGGGCGGCTTGTTGTTTTCCGACATCGGGCACGCGATACCGGCGCAAAAACCGGATGAGGTTTCCCCAGGAGCCCGCTCGGCTTTCCTTGCCTGGGATGTTGCCGCTTTTTCCCCTCGTGAAAACGCGAGGCTGCTACAATGAACCCTATGTGTATTACCGCGTCAGCCAAGGAAGATGGACGATGAAACAGTACAACCCTCACGAGATCGAACCTCGTTGGCAGAAGGCTTGGGAAGATGCCGACCTGTACAAGGTCACGGAAGATCATGCCAAGCCCAAGAAGTACGTGCTCGAGATGTTCCCGTACCCGTCGGGCGACATCCATATGGGGCATGTGCGCAATTACACGATCGGCGACGTCATCGCCCGCTATTCCAAGATGCGCGGCTTCGACGTGCTGCATCCCATGGGTTGGGACGCGTTCGGCCTGCCGGCTGAGAACGCGGCCATCAAGCATCACAGCCATCCGGCGAAGTGGACCTACGCCAACATCGAGACGCAGAAGGCCAGCTTCAAGCGCATGGGCCTTTCCTACGATTGGGACCGCACCGTCGTGGCATGCGACCCCGAGTATTACCGCTGGGGTCAGTGGATCTTCCTGCAGTTCTGGAAGCGCGGCCTGGTCGAGCGCCGCAACTCGCCGGTGAACTGGTGCCCGAAGTGCCAGACGGTGCTTGCCAACGAGCAGGTCACCGAGGGCGAGTGCTGGCGTTGCCATAGCGCCGTCGAGAAGCGCGACCTGACGCAGTGGTACCTCAAGATCACCGATTACGCGCAGGAGCTTCTGGACGACCTGGATCAGCTGGACGGCTGGCCGGAGCGCGTCAAGCAGATGCAGGCGAACTGGATCGGCCGCTCCGAGGGCGCCGAAGTGAAGTTCACGCTGTGCGACAAGCAGGGCAACGCACCCGAGAGCCCCACGGAAGACGACCTGATCACCGTGTTCACCACGCGTGCCGACACCCTGTTCGGTTGCAGCTTCTTCCTGCTTGCCCCGGAAAGCCCCATCCTGAAGGGCCTGGTCGAGGGCACGGAGTACGAGGCTGCGGTCATGCAGGTGGTCGAGAACGCGAAGAAGATCACCGCCGTCGAGCGCGCGCAGGGCAACAAGGAGAAGCACGGCGCGTTCACCGGTCGTTATGTGGTGAACCCCATCAACGGCGAGAAGGTGCCCGTGTGGGTTGCCGACTACATCGTGGCTGATTACGGCACCGGCGCGGTTATGGCCGTGCCGTGCGGCGACCAGCGCGACTTCGAGTTCGCCAAGAAATACGACCTGCCCATCATCCCCATCATCCTGGGCGACGACGACCCGCTGTTTGAGCAGCTGAAAGACGAGCAGGGCCGTGTGGTAACCAGCGTCGATTGGGATAGCGCCATGGAAGCCGAGGGTCGACTGGTCCAGTCCGGCAAGTACACCGGCCTCACGGGCGGCAAGCACTCCGAGGGCGAGGAGGCCATCGTCGCCGACCTGGAGGCCATGGGCCGCGGCAAGCGCAAGGTGGAGTTCCGTCTGCGCGACTGGCTGATCTCCCGCCAGCGTTATTGGGGCAACCCCATCCCGATGATCTACTGCGACAAGTGCGGCCTGGTGCCGGTGCCGGAAGAGGACCTGCCGGTGCGCCTGCCCGAGGACATCGACCTTTCCGCTGGCGAAACCTTGGCAACGCACGAGGGCTTCGCCAAGTGCACGTGCCCGAAGTGCGGCGGCGAGGCTCGTCGCGAGACCGACACCATGGACACGTTCACGTGCTCGAGCTGGTACTACCTGCGCTACACCGACCCGCACAACACCGAGCTGCCTTTCGACAGCGCGAAAACCAACCGCTGGATGCCGGTCGATCAGTACATCGGCGGCATCGAGCACGCCATCCTGCACCTGCTGTACAGCCGCTTCTTCACGAAGGTGCTGCGCGACCTCGGGATGCTGGACTTCGACGAGCCGTTCAAGAACCTGCTGTGCCAGGGCATGGTGCTCGACGAGCACGGCGATGTCATGAGCAAGTCCAAGGGCAACGTCATCTCCCCCGAGGAGATGATCGCAGGCTACGGCTGCGATGCCGTGCGCGCCTATATCCTGTTCATGGCCCCGCCTGATAAGGAGCTGCAGTGGAACGAGGACGGCCTGGCCGGCATGCACAAGTTCCTCAACCGCGTGTGGCGCATGGTATACGACCTGATGGGCAAGGCCGATGAGGACACGCTGTACCAGCCGGGCGCATCCGATGCCGAGGCGGCAGCGGCTCGCAAGGTGCTGCTGCGCGAGCGTCATCGCGTTGCCGGTAAGGTTGTGGATGATTTCGATCGCAACAACTTCAACACCGCCATCGCCGCCATCATGGAGCTGGTGAACGCCATCGGCGATTACCTGCGCAAGGTCGGCCCGGAGCAGCGTGCCGCATCCGCCGATGAGCAGGCGCTTGCGACCGAGGTCGCCAATGTGCTGGTTAGGCTGCTAGCCCCCATCTGCCCGCACATGACTGATGAGCTGTGGCACGATGCGCTGGGTTGCGAGGGTTCCATCCATACGCAGGAATGGCCCGAGTTCGACCCCGAGAAGGCCAAGGATGACGAGGTCGAGCTTGCCGTGCAGATCAACGGCAAGGTGAAGGCGCGCATCACGGTTGCCGCGGACGCCGACCAGGAGGCCGTGAAGGCAGTGGCGCTCGAGGCCGTGCAGGACGCCGTGGCGGGCAAGGACCTGAAGAAGGTCGTTGTGGTGCCCGGCCGTCTGGTGAACATCGTGGCGAAGTAGAACGCTGACATTGCAGTCGAAACGACCCGGAGGATGCTCCGGGTCGTTTTGTTTTCGGGGTTAGGTTTCGGTGGCGTTGTTGCGCCGTTCCGGCGAAACGCTTGCCGTGGGGTTTCGCCGTTTGCTATTGTCAGTCTCCTATGAGTAGCTCGAAGAAACATAAGGGATGCCTGAGGCGGGTGCTTGATATGGTGCTGGCGGCGGTATTGGCCGTGGTGGCGGTGTTCGCCATTACGAACGTGGTGACCATCGTGGGCTCGAAAGGGTCCATCGTCACCCCCGAGAAGGCCAGTATCGGCAATGCCGATGCCATCGTGGTGCTCGGGGCATCGGTGCTGCCGGACGGAACGCCTTCGGGTATTCTGGCCGATCGCCTGGATGATGGCATCGCGCTGTACTTCGCGGGCGTGGCGCCGAAGATCATCATGAGCGGCGACAACGGTACCGCCTCGTACAACGAGGTGAAGGCGATGAAGCAATATGCTATTGCGCAAGGCGTGCCGAGCCAGGACATCTTCTGCGATCATGCGGGCTTTTCCACGTACGAGAGCATGTATCGGGCGAAATACGTGTTCGGGTGCGAGCGCATTGTGGTGGCCACGCAGACGTATCATCTATATCGTGCGCTGTGGTCCGCGAAAAGCCTGGGGATGCAAGCTGAGGGCGTTCCCAGTGATTATCACGAGTATCAAAAGCAACTGCAGTACGATATCCGCGAGATTCCCGCGCGCACGAAGGACTTCTTCAAGGCGCTCTTCCGTGTGCCGTCAACGTATGTCGGCGAAGCGATCAGCCTTGATCAAAGCGGGGATGTGACGAACTGAAACAAGACGGCCGTGCAGAATGCGCGGCCGTCGTTCGTTCGAGGGTTAACCTTCAAGGTCTTTCGGATTGAACGTTTCCAGCAGGTCGACCAGCTCTTGTTTCTTGTGGATATCCAGCTTGGCGTAGATGCGCTTGCTGTGGGTTCGGATGGTGTTTTCCGAAACTACCAGCTGCTCGGCGATGCGCGCCACGGTGTTGCCTCGGGCGATAAGCTCCATGACCTCGGTTTCGCGGGCGGACAGGCGGTAATGCTGGCGGACCAGGGCAGCTTGCTTCGATAGGCGGTCCTGGTAGTTGGGTGCATCGGAGCTGCGGGCGTGGTCGCGTTTCTCGAGTTTGGCGGCGTCCGTCGGGAAGGGGGCGTTGTCGGGCGCCATTGCGGGCTCTTCGACGGTCAGGGCTCCCTCGTTTTCCGCCCGTGCGATGACGATGGGCCTCATCTCGAACATGCCGGTATCGTGCATGTTGAAAGGACAGGGGCCCGCGCATCCGGCGTTTGCCGCCGGGGATGCCTCGCTTTCCGGTTCGGCCTCATCGAGGTCGGTTTGGCGCTCGTTGATATCGGCGATTTGCAAAGGCATGCCAGCGACGAGCTCGATATCCTCTGCTTGGCTTGCGGCCAATGCTCGCTTGAAGCCGCCCTGGCCGATGAAGAACATGAGACCGAGCAAATACACCGCCACCAGCGCGACGACGGCATCGGGCTGCATGCCGATGACGCGGATCTGCTCGGCGAACGTGCCGGCAAGGAACCCGACATCATGCAACGCGTATACGATGCCGGCGAAGAAGCCGTAGATGAACACGGGGTTGATGCCTCGGTCGCGCGATGCTTGTGCGCATTGGATCATCATAAGCGCGATGGCCACGCTGTATACCGCATACAGGATGGCGGCTTGCCATCGCGCATAACCGCCGCTGCAAAACGGAAGAACCAGGAACGAGGTGATGAGCAACGGGAAGGCGATGCGGTAGGCGTTGGCGACGTTCATTCTCACGTTCTTGAACTGCCAGAGCACCAAAACGCCGATGCCCGCAACCAGGCATCCCGTCATCGACAGCAGGTTCACAAGGCTGCCGACTCGCGGTTCGCCGATGGCAAGCGATCGCATGACGCCGGTGCAGAATGCGATGGCGCCGACGCACAAGGCGCTGCGCCAGTAATCGCGCAGCACACGCCTATACACGTTCGGGTGCTCGCGCGGAACATCCTCGAACATGGGCTGCTTCAAGTCGATGTGCCGGCTTTTCAGCACGATGGCGAGCGCGAACAGCGGCATGAACACCAGTGGGATGAGGAATGCGGTCACGGCTTGCGGGATGGCATACAGCGCGAAATATAGAAGGGCGCCATAGGCGGTGCCAAGGATCAGATCATGGTTGCCATGGTCTGCGTCGAAGCTGGCGAACAGGCGCTGCCACAGCATGTAGAAGCCAGCTGACCCAAGGCCTAGAAGCGAGCCGCCGGCGACCACCAATGCTTGAGCGATGCCATGCAGATAAATCGCTCCGATAAGGCAGCACCAGCCAAGCAGATATGGCGCGCTGGCAAGCATCACCATGAATCGGCGCGTGGGTCCGGGAAGGTAGTACACTCCGATGGCGCTAGCGAAATAGCACAGCGAGAACACGAGCGATTGCATCAAGAAGAACCAGAACATGACCTCCGGGGTTTGGAAGTTCATGGGCAGAAACGGGAACACGCCGCCCCATACGCCGGCTGCGTTGATGGCCAAAAAGAGCGCGTATCCAAGCGATGCGGTGTTGGGCTTGAACGTGTGGGCTATGTTGGAAATGCGTGTGCGTGCCACAGAGATCCTCGTCATCGGGCGCCGCCGTTCGCCTGCCTGAAAGTGCCGGCGGCGGACGATCGAGCGCTCTTCTCCCTTGCGCGATTTCGCCGCTGCATAGCAAGAATGCGAAATCGATTACTGAAAACAGTATAGCGCGCAATCGGGTTCAGGCTGTCACATACTGTAATGGGTGATAGCCTGTGAACTGGGCAAACGCGAAATTCGCACGTTTTATGTGACACGGTGGATCGGGTAAGGCGATAAGGTCTCATCACCAAATGCGCTTGGAGGGTAGACGAGCCCCAACCAAGGAAGCAAGGGTGGTGCGCGGCGAAAAGGTCGCGAAAGGAAGAAGCCGTGTCGCGGCGCGCGATAGCGCAGCCGTTTCGGCAGAGGCGAAAAGGAAAGAATGAAGGGGGAGGCAATGCAAGACATGCCAAGCATGAACCGCCGCACGTTCGTCAAGTCGACGGGTGCGCTGGGTGCTCTGGCCGCCGTCGGCGGCGCCGCTGCAACGGGCGCGAACCTGTTCGGCGCAACCGAGCCGGCACTCGCGGAGTCCGAGGAGAAGATCACGTGGGGCCATTGCGCCATCAACTGCCCGGGCCGCTGCAGCCTGAAGTTCCATGTGAAGGACGATGAGGTTGTGTGGGTGGACACCTGCACGAGCAAGGACGCCGGGTTCGACGACCCGCAGCCCCGTGCGTGCCTGCGCGGCCGTACGTATCGTCGTTGGATGAATCATCCCGATCGCATCAACTACCCCATGAAGCGCGTCGGCAAGCGCGGCGAGGGCAAGTTCGAGCGCATCTCTTGGGATGAGGCTATCGACCTGGCGGCCACGAAGCTCAAGGAAGTCATCGAGAAGTACGGCAACGAGGCTGTGTACCTGCCGTATGCGACCGGCGTTTCCGCAACCACGGCTCGTCCGTTCAACCGTCTGCTGAACATGCTGGGCGGCAGCCTGAATCGCTACGGTGATTACTCCACCGCCCAGATCACGGCCATCACCCCTTACATGTACGGCTCCAAGAACAATGGCGGTAGCTCCTTCAAGAACGCCGAGGATGCCAAGCTCATCCTCATGTTCGGCACCAGCCCCACCGAAACGCGCCAGGGCGGTCTGACCACTCATTACGATTGGGTCCAGCTGCGCGAGAAGACCGGTGCGAAGATCTATGTGATCGACCCTCGCATGAACGACTCCATCATGGGCCATTCCGACCAGTGGTTGCCCATCAATCCCGGCACCGACGCCGCGTTGGTCGCGGGTATCGCCCATTACCTGATTCAGCACGACATGTGCGATATGGACTTCCTGCACACCTACTGCGTGGGCTTTGACGAGCAGACCATGCCTGAGGCGTACCAGGGCAAGAACATGTCCTACTTCGATTACGTCATGGGCACGGGCTACGACAAGGTGGAGAAGACGCCGGCGTGGGCTGCCAAGGTCACCGGCATCCCCGAGAAGACGATCGAGGAGCTGGCTGAAGAGATCGGCACTACCAAGCCGCTGTTCGTCTGCCAGGGCTGGGGCCCGCAGCGCCGCAGCAACGGCGAGTGGACGTCCTGGTCCATCATGGCCCTGCCGTGCCTGGTCGGCCAGGTTGGCTTGGCGGGAACCAACAACGGTTGCCGCGAGGCGCGCAACAGCCCGATGCTGCAGTCCCTGCCGGCGGGCACCAATCCGGTGAAAGCCTCCATCTCGTGCTTCGTGTGGACCGACGCCATCAAGCATGGCGCGGACATGACGGCCAAGAACTGGGGCGTGAAATACGTCGACAAGCTGAACACCGGTATCAAGTACATGATCAACTACGCGGGTAACTGCTTGACCAATCAGCATGGCGACATCAACTACGCGCACGACATCCTGGTGGACGAGTCGCTGTGCGAGTTCATCCTGGGCATCGACATCGTGATGACCGATTCCCTGAAGTACTCAGACGTCATCCTGCCCGACATGTTCCGCTTCGAGCAGAACTCGCAGATCGCCACGGGCTCGAACTGGGGCTATGTCATCACCGGCACCCCTGCTACGTCCGTAAAGTACGAGCGCAAGACCTGCTACGAAATGTGCGAGCTTATCGCCGACAAGTTCGGCATCAAAGACAAGTTCACCGAAGGCAAGACCGAGCTCGAGTGGATGAAGGAGCTGTACGAGAAGTCCCGCGAGAAGGACGAGGAGCTGCCCACGTGGGACGAGGCGGTGAAGATGGGCGTGTACACGCGTGAATACGCCCCCACCATCTCCATGAAGAAGTTCCGCGACGATCCCGAGGCCAACGCGCTGACCACGCCTTCCGGTAAGATCGAGATCTTCTCTGAGAAGCTGCTGAAAGATACCGAAGGCTGGGAGCTGACCGACGGCGATACGCTTGCATGCCTGAACACGCTGGCGCCGATTCCCGCGTACATCCCCGAATGGGATGGCGTGGAAACAACCACCGACGAGTATCCGCTGGCGTTGGGCGGCTTCCATTATCGCGGTCGTCTGCATTCCTCTTGGGGCGGTATCGAGGAGCTGAAGGAGGTCAACCCGCAGGAGGCTTGGATCAATCCGGCAGATGCGGAGCCTCGCGGCATCAAGCAGGGCGACACCGTCCATGTGAAGAACGAGTTCGGCACCATCGAGCTGCTGGCGAAGGTTACGCCGCGTGTTATCCCGGGCATGGTCGCCATTTCCCAGGGTGCTTGGCATAACGCGGATATGTCCTCTTCCGATCCCAAGGCCCGACTGGACAAGGGCGGTTGCATCAACACGCTGACCACGCATCGCCCGAGCCCGTTGGCCAAGGGCAATCCGCAGCATTCCAACATCTGCGAAGTCGTGAAGGCTTAAAGGCAGCGAGTACGAGAGGAGTAAGAGATGACTCGATATGCATTTCATTTCGACGGCACTCGCTGCACGGGTTGCAAAACCTGCGAGATGGCCTGCAAGGATTTCAAGGACCTGAGCGTCGGCACCGCGTTCCGCAAGGTGTACGAGGTGACGTTGGGCACGACCGAGCGCGATGCGAACGGCTGCGTCGTCAGCAGCTGCGTGAGCTATCCGCTGTCCATGTCGTGCAACCACTGCGATGACCCGGCGTGCACCAAGGTGTGCCCGACCACCGCAATGCACAAAGACCCCGAAACCGGTCTGGTGTCCGTGGACGCCGACAAGTGCATCGGCTGCGGCTACTGCCACATGGCCTGCCCGTACAACGCGCCGAAGGTCGATCGCGAAAAAGGCCACAGCGTGAAGTGCGACGGTTGCGCCGAGCGTGTCGCCGCAGGTGAGAAGCCTGTATGCGTGGAGGCGTGCCCGGCTCGCGCGCTGGACTTCGGCACAATCGAGGAAATGGCCAAGCTGGGCGAGCGCGGGAACATCGCGCCCCTGCCCGAGCCCACCTACACGAAACCGAACTTGTACATCAAGGCTTCCGCCGACGCCCTGCCCGCAGGTGCCGAGGACGGCAAAGTCGTGAATCCCCTGGAGGTGATGTAGCATGATGGCCGAGCTGCCTTTGACCCTGTTCACCACGCTGGCGCCTATCGGCGCGGGTGCGTTCATCGCGCTGGCCGTGGCTTTCTTCACCACGAAGTTCTCCGATGAGCAGCTGAAGAAGATCGACCGTATGACCACCATCCCGGTCGTCGTGCTGGTGGCTGGCTTCATCTGCGCGTTCTTCCATCTGGCAAGCCCCATGCATGCTTTCGGCGTGTTCGCCGGCCTGGGCGCGAGCCCGCTGTCCAACGAGCTGCTCGCCGGCGTTGTGTTCGCCGTGCTGGCTATCGTGTACTGGATCGTGGCGCTTGCCGGCAAGCTTGGCGAGGGTGCTCGCAAGGGCTTTGCCGCCGTGGTGGCCGTGATGGCGATCGTGTTCGCGTGCTTCACGGGCGCTGCCTACATGATGGAGACCATCGTTTCCTGGAACACCCCGATGGTTCCCGTTGCCGTGCTGGGCTTCAGCCTGCTGGGCGGCGTCTGCCTGGGCGTGCTCGTGCTGGCGCTGTCCGGTGCGCTTGAGGACGCCGCGAAGGGCGGCTTCAAGATGGCTGCGCTGGCGGTGCTGGTCGTCGGCCTGGTTCTTGGCGTTGCCGGTCTGCTGGTGCAGGTCATGAGCGTGTCCGGCATGGGCAATGCGCTGGTCGACGGCGCTGACCTGGTCGCTGCCGCCTCCGCTCCCATGTGGATCGGCGTGGTGTGCATGGTCGTTGCCGCGGCAGCCGTCTTCATGTCCTTGCGCAGCTCGAAGTCTACGGCGCTTGCCGCTGCGGCTCCGGTGCTGGCAATCGTGGGCGTGTTCGCCGCTCGCCTGGCGTTCTACGCGGTGCAGCTGAGCGTCGGCCTGTATATCGGCTAATCGCTGAGGTCGATGCTTTTTCGGGGCGCGTCCGGTTTGCGGGCGCGCCCCTTGCCGTATGATGGTTGCCTTAAGCGATAAGGAGAGGATCGCATGACGGATCTTGATGCTGCGACGCTTGAAGGCGTTGCGTTTTTAGGGAACACGCTGGCCCCGTTTTTCCTGCAGGACCCGCGCACGGGCGATGCCGGCGCCGAGTTTGCGGCGGTCGCCGCGCTTGATGCGCAGGCTGCCGGCGCGGAATGGCCTTTCGTCGGCGAAGAGGAGGCTGCTCGCTGTTTGGCCATGATGGTCGAGGGCTTGGCCCCGAGCTGCTCTGCTGGAGAGGGCGGCGCCTTTGTCGCAGACGATGATCTGACGTGGGAGTATCGCCGTTTGTTCATCGGCCCGGGCGTAAAACCGGCGCCGCCGTGGGGCTCGGTATACACCGATCGCGAGTGCGTGGTGTTCGGCGCGACCACCCTTGAGCTGCGCGCATGGATGCGCGAACATGGCGTTGCGCGAACCGCTGACGAGAAAACGCCGGAGGATCATATCGGGCTCATGCTCGCCCTTATGGCGTGGCTTGCTCAGAATCGGCCCGCCGACCTGGACGAGTTCCTAAGCCTTCACTTCCTGACGTGGGCGGGACATTTCCTGGACGAGTTTGCCGACGTCGCAGAGCATCCTTTCTATGAAGGGCTTGCTCGTTTGACGCGCGCAAGCTTGGACGGCGTTCAGGAGATGTTGAGGCTGGAGGTCGTTGTGCCTCGCTTCTATCGTTAAAATACTAGGGAATCGTTTGGTCCGGTGCATCGCTGCAGGCTGACGCGCCGGACCATGCGGGCGTTATGCGCGTTTCGCGTCGAGCAGTGCTGCAAAGAGGGGGAGCTGATGATTTCCGGGTTCGATACCGCGTTAAGCGAGGTGACGTTGGTGCTGTTCACCACGCTTGCCCCCTCGGGCGCCATCGCCCTTGTTCTGGTTGCGGCGGTGTTGTTGTTTTCGAAACTCGAATCGACGATGCGGGCGCGCATCAGCACGTTCATGTGCATCCCTCTTGTGGTCACCATGGTGGGGCTCGTCGCGTCGGCTACGCATCTCGGGAACCCGGCCAATGCGCTGTACGTGTTTTTGCATTTCGGCTCCAGCCCTCTTTCGAGCGAAGTCGTCAGCGCGGTGGGATTGTTGGCGTGCAGCGGCCTGTATTGGCTGTACTCGTTTTCGGTCAAGCCTTTTGCATGGCTGCAGCGGCTGCTGTTGGCGATGATCGCGGCAACGGGCATCGTGTTTGTGGCGATGGTGTCCCTTGCATATTCCGTTGACACCATCATCACTTGGAGCCTGCCTACGGTTCCGATTTCGTTATGGCTGAATGCCCTGATGGGAGGCCCTTTGCTGGCGGCGATCACGCTGTATGCCGCCCAATGGCGCGCGCTTGCGGGGCGTTTCGGCCTGCTGCTGATGACGGTGCCCTTCATTGCGCTTGCGGCGAATGCGGCTGTGTATATCGTGCAGGGTCGGTTATTGGGCGGCGTTACGAATTCGGTGGTCGCGGCAGCCGATCTTGTGCCGCATTACCACACGATGCTGCTGGCGTTCGCGTTGATGTGCTTTGCCGGTTGCGTGCTTGCCGCCTTCACGATGCATGTCGTGTCGAGGGAGGCGGCGGCGCACGGCGGGGGCGAGCTTGCATTCTCCAAGCGCGTACTTGTTCGCCTGCTTGTCTCGTGTCTGTTGGTGTTCGCCGGTGTTTTCGTCATGCGTTTCGCGTTCTACATGATGCACTTGACGGTCGGCCTTGCCGTATAGGTCATATAGGCCTAGGTTGCAAAAACTCCCGCTACCGCAAATTGAATTGCGCGGTAGCGGGAGTTTTGCGTTCAGGGGGGGCTCGCCGAGCCCCTCGGCCTTATATCTCTAAAACGGGTTTTCGTTCTGCGTCCAGGCGGCTGTTGCCGACCGTCGCTTCGCGGGGGATTGCGTCCCTGCGCGCCCTACGCTCCGCGCTCCTCCAGGTATTTCTCCATGCTGAAGTGCGTGATGTCGCTACGGTTGATGACGCCCACGATCACGCCGTCTTCGAGCACGGGCACCTTCTTCAAGTGGTTCTCGCCGAGCACGCGGCAGACCTCGGGCAGGTCGGCGTGCACGCTGACGCCGATGATCCCCTTCGCGCCGATATCGGAGGCTTTCATGCCCATCAGGTGCTCCAGCTTGTGGGCGTAATCCTTGTGGTCGGAGTATGCGTCCACGGTTTGCACGATCATCACCACAGGGTCCATGATCATCTGGCCGCGCTTGGATAGGTAGCGCATGATGTCGCCGTCGGAGATGAAGCCGGTCGGCTTGCCGGCGGCATCGACGAGCGGCGCGGCGCTGATGTGGTTGTTCACCAGCAGCTGCATGGCTTCGAGCACGGTGGCGTTTTCAGGCAGCGTGTACACGTCGCGCTTCATGATCTGCTCGATGAGGGAGCGGTGCGCGTTGCCCTCGTCGGCGGCCGCCTCGTCGCCGGGCTTGTTGCGCACGAGCGCTACGGTCAGCACGAAGCCCAGCACGCATAGGGCCGTGGCCACGGCGAACGCCGCATGGATGCCGAACACGCCGGCGGTCACGGCATCGGTCGAACCGGAAACCATGTTGGTGGCAACGGTGGACGCGGACACGATGACGGCGGTTCCCAGCGAGCCCGCCACCTGGCGGAACGTGTTCTGCACTGAGGTTCCGTGGTTCACCAGCTTGTCGGGCAGCGCATTCATGCCCCAAGTGGAGATGGGCATGTTCACGAGCGACAGGCTGAACAGGCGCACCGTGTAGATGACCGTGAGCGTGATCAGCCCCATACCCGGTCCCATGAACATGAACGTGGCGGTGGTCAGCGCCAACACGCCGGTGCCGATGACGGCCAGCACGCGCGGGCCGTGCTTGTCGAACAGGCGGCCGGCGACCGGGCCCATGGCACCCATGACGATGGCGCCGGGCAGCAGCACAAGGCCCGACGTGGTGGCGGAGAAGCCCATGTAGGACTGCAGCAAGATGGGGATGAGGATGCCGCCGGCAAGCAGCGCGCCTTGCACGAGCATCACGATGATGGTGGCGATGAGGAACTTACGGTTCGTCAGCACGCGCACCTGCAGCATAGGCTGCTCCATGCGCAGCTGGCGGCGGAAGAAGAACGCGAGCGCTACCGCGCCGATAACGACGCCGCCCGCCGAATCGGCCGTCACGCCGTAGCTGCCGATGGCGGACAGGCCGTACAGCAAGCCGCCGAACCCGAGCGTTGACAGGATGACGGAGGCGACATCGAGCTTCACGTCCTTGTTCGTTTCGCCGCCACGTTCAAGCGCGAAGGCGGCGAACACGATGACGGCTGCGCACAGCACGGCGATGATCCAGAACATGACGTGCCAGTTCGCCTGGTCGATGATGATGCCGGCGACGGTGGGGCCGGCGGCGGGGGCGAACGCGATGACGATGCCGAACACGCCCATGGCGGTGCCGCGACGGTCGATGGGGAACGTCCACATGAGCACCGTCATCACGAGCGGCATGAGGATGCCGGCGCCGGCGGCTTGGATCAAGCGGCCGGCAAGCAGCACGGGGAAGTTCGGGCCCCAGGCGGCAAGCGCTGTGCCGGCGGTGAACAGGACCATGGACGCAAGGAACAGCCGGCGTGTGGTGAAGCGGTCGGTCAGAAACGCGGTGATGGGTACCATGATGGCGTTGACCAGGGTGAATCCGGTTGTCAGCCATTGCGCGACGGCGGCGTCGACGCTCATCTCGCTCATGATCGACGGCAATGCCGGTGCCACGACCGTCTGGTTCAGAACGGTGACGAAGGTGCCGAACACCAGCACGATCAGCATGACGATTTGCTTGCGGGTAAGCCCCCAATCAGCCATAGCGGCTCCTTTCCGCGCACGTCCTTCTCCCGTAAGGGCGCGCGGGTCGGCCGACGAGCGCACGGGGCTAAGGCGGCTTTCGGGCTCGCTTAACGCGTTGCGTTGTCGGATTCGGATAGAGAAAGCGTCAGGCGAAAAGAACGTCCCCGAAGCGCGAATGCGCAACGGGGACGTCGCGGATGACGCCATTGTGTTGTCGACAATCATAACGCGCGGAAGCTTGCTCGGTGCGAGTTGCTGGCGGCAGACCATACAATCCTTGCGCGCGTGTCAAATCTTGCTCACAAATGCCGGTGACGTTTCTCCAACTGTTTGCCGGCGATATTTCGCGGCTGTTAATTCGCGAAAAATAGGGGTTGCGCATCTTGGCGGCATCCCCTATAGTTCGTGCCACAACTTAATACCTTGAAACCGTTGAGGCGAAAGTCAAGCCATCATAAGCGCTCACAGAGAGCGGGTGTTGCTGGGAATCCCGTAGAAATGCTGGGTGGTAAATGGTTCGCCGAGGGGAAGGGGAAAGGTTGACGGTTGCTGCGTTACCACGTGGCGGTCGGCAGCTGAGTATCTGGACCGTGAGCCTGCGTTAAGGGCAGAACATGTGTTGGCATGTTCGTGAGAGGGCTCCTTCGGGGGTCAAGTAAAGGTGGCACCGCAGATGTTACGTCTGTCCTTTATCTCAAAGGACAGACGTTTTTTATTTTGCGGGTTATTCGGGCCACGGGGCGCGGCGAGTCGCCATAGCTGCAAACCGGCCTTTGCTTGAAACCTGTAAGCCGATGATTCCTCATTCGCGTTCGTTGCCGGCAGACCGAAAGCCCGGGGACGGGCGATGACCGGCGGAAACCCCGCCAAGAAAGGAATGAGGATCATGACTCAGAACGTTGCAGCCCAGAAGCGTACGGTGGCAACCTCCGCGAAGAAGGAGGGCTTGTCCGTACAAGATCTTATTTTGGTGGCCGTGCTTATCGCAGCCGGCGCCGTCCTCAAGCTGACCGTTTCCAGCTTCCTCAGCTTTGCGGGCATGAAGCCCAATTTCATGATCGCCATGTACTGCCTGGCAATCATCCTTACGCGACCGAAAGTGTATCAATCCGTGGTGATCGGCCTGTTGGTGGGCCTGGTCAGCCAGCTTCCCATGCTGAACGCCACGCCGCTGATGAACATCGCCTCCGAGATGTTGGGAGCTTTGGCGTGCGGCTTGCTGGTTACCGCGCTTGCGAAGGTCGCCGCCGACAACAAGGGATTCCAGAACGTCGTAGCTCCCGTGATCATCACGTTCCTGTCCACCATCGTCTCCGGATACACGTTCGCCATGATCGTGGGCGTCGCCGTTGCACATCTTGAGCCGCTGGCGGTGTTCGGCGTGTACGCCGTCATGGTGCTCGGCACGGCAACCATGAACGCCGTGCTGGCGGCTATCCTGACCCCGGTTCTGCGCGCTGTCCTGAAGCGCTAGTTGTTTCGTTTGCCTGCCGGCAAACGAATCGGCTCGACGCTGTGGCCGCCTGTGGCACCTTGCCTTCGGCTTCATCTGCGCGGGCATGGCCCGAAGGCCAATGCCCGCTAGATTCAGTCGAATTCAAGGCACCACAGGCGCCCTCGCTGACTTTGCTTGACCTATGGTTTGAGATTTTACTTGCGAGTTCCCGCTTCCCACCTGTTCGCTTTCTGCTTGAAAGGGTTTCCCATGATCGAGGTTTCGAACTTGTCGTTTCGCTATCGAGAGGGGGCCGAGCCTATCCTGCACGGCATCGACCTTGTCATCCCCGACGGCTCGTTCGTGGGAATCACCGGCGCCGCGGGCAGCGGGAAGTCCACGCTCACGTATGCGTTCAACGGCATCATCCCGCACTGCTATCCCGGTGATTTCTACGGCGGCGTGACCATTGACGGGCTGGACACGTGCGAGGCGTCCCTGACCGATATCAGCCGTCTGGTCGGCAGCGTGTGCCAGGACATCGACTCGCAGATGGTGTCGTCGGTGGTCGAGGACGAGGTGTTGTACGGCCTTGAGAACTTCGGCGTGCCGAAAGACCAGGTGGAAGGGCGTATCGCCGAGGCGCTGGAGGCTATGGGCATCTCAAACCTGCGTCATCGCGGCATCGCCGAGCTTTCCGGAGGGCAGAAGCAGAAGGTTGCGGTGGCATCGGTCATCGCGCTGAAGCCGCGCGTGCTGGTGCTTGACGAGCCGACGGCAGAGCTGGACCCGGCATCGTCGCTTGCCGTGTTCGAGCTGCTGGCGCGCTACGCCCGGGAAAACGGCACCACGGTCATCGTGGTGGAGCAGAAGATCGCGCTGCTGTCCGATTTCGCCGACATGCTGCTTATCGTGGACGGCGGCAAGATCCGCTTCCGGGGAACGCCCGCCGAGGTGCTCGAGCATTCCGACGAGCTGCTGGAGATCGGCGTGAACTGCCCGCGCTCCACCAGCTTGGTGAACCGGTTGCGTGCACGGGGTCTGGTGGATGCGCCGGCGGCGCGCAACGTGGACGAGGCCGTAAAGGTGTGCAAGCGGGTTTTAAGCGGGGAAGGGGCTTCGGCATGATCGAGTTCGAGAACGTGAGCGCATCGTACGATGGCGAGCTGCCCATCCTGCGCGATGTGAGCTTCCGTATCCCCGACGGCGATTTCGTCGCGTTCGTGGGCACGAACGGTGCGGGCAAATCCACCACGATGCGCCTGGTCAACGGCTTGTTGAAGCCGTCTTCTGGCCAGGTCCTCATCGATGGCGTGCCCACCACGCAGCTGCGCACCAGCCAACTTGCCGCGAAGGTGGGCTTCCTATTCCAAAACCCCGATCGCCAGATCTGCTGCTCCACCGTGCGCGAGGAGCTGCTGTTCGGTTTCCGCGCGCAAGGGCGCGCCGACGCCGAGGCCGAGGCGAAGGTGGATGCGATGATCGAACGGTTCGGCTTCGACGGCGACGCCGAGCCGTTCCTGCTCAATCGCGGCACGCGCCAACTGTTGGCGCTGGCGTCGATCATCGTGATGGAGCCGCCCGTGGTGGTGCTCGACGAGCCGACCACCGGCCTTGATTTCCGCGAGTGCGCCAAGGTGATGGACGTCATCGCCGAGCTGAACGCTCGCGGCACCACGGTGATCATGGTGTGCCACGACATGGAGGTGGTGGCCGACTACGCTAAGCGGGTGATTGCCATGACCGCAGGTCAGGTGGTTGCCGACGGCGAAACGTTCGCCGTGCTGCGCGACCGCGACGTGCTGGCGCGCACGCATCTGCTGCCGCCGCAGATGGTGGACGTGTCGCTGCGCTTGGTCGAGGACGGCGTCGTGGTGGCGTCATCGCCGGCGGCGCTGGCGGATACGCTTGACGAGATGACCGATGCGCTTGCCGCTGCGGCTGGCGCTTGCGAAAGGACGGGTGCGCGATGAAGGGCTTCCTGGAATACGTGCCGGGCGACAGCCTGCTGCACCGCATGAATCCGGTTGCGAAACTGACGGCGGCGTTCCTGCTGGTGATCGCCTGTTTCGCCACCAGCAACCTTGCGTTGTTGGCGCTGGTGATCGTGCTTGATGCAGTGCTCGCCGTGCAATGCAAGATGGTTTCGCAAACGCTGGGCCTGGCGAAGGCGGTGGCGTTGTTCTCGCTGGTTTTGGCATTGATCGCGCTGCTGTTCACGCCGAAAGGCGATGTGGTGGCACAACTGCCGTGGGGCTACATCGGCACGGAGAGCGTGGCCGCGGCCGTGCTCATCGTGGTGCGGCTGGTGGCGTGCGCGGTGCCGCTGTTCCTGGTGTTCTACGTAACCAAGCTCACCGATATGGCGAACGCGCTGGTCAAGGTGCTCCACGTACCATATAAGTATGCGTTCACGTTCATGTCCACCGTGCATTTCATCCCCGTGTTCATGAACGATATGGCGGGCATCATGGAGGCTCAGACCGCGCGCGGTGTGGAGTTCGACGGCGGCGTCTTGAAGAAGGCCCGCCTGATGATGCCGTTGTGCGTCCCGCTGCTGGTGTCGTCGGTGCGCAAGACCAACAGCGCCGCCATCGCCGCCGAGGTGCGAGGCTTCAACCTGCGCACTCGGGAAAGCGGCTTCAAGGAGTACCCGTTCGCAGGCATCGACTTCGCGGCGCTTGCCGTGGCAGTTGCGATCGCGGCGGCGGCTGTTGCGTTGAGCGTGCTGCTATAGCCTCGATTCGCGGGGCGTGGGAACGATTTCGGCGTATCGTGTCCGAGATTGCGAGTTTTCCGAATTCGAGAAGGGTCTTCTGTTGAAATAGTCGCTCTATGAAGCTGAGAAATGTACCGAACGCAACAATATATGTAGCGAACGAAGGCCTTGGGGTTGTTCCCGGGGCCTTACTTTCGGAAAACAGCCGATTTGGGGCACGATTGCCCCAAAACCTTCCCAGCATCGTTGAGACAGGACGGCAGAGCGAGAGGCTTACTCCTCCGCGTCGTTCGCGGGCTTCTCGTCTTTGCCGAGGATCGCGCGGTAGAGGTTCTCGTCCTGTTCGGTGTACACGTCGAAGATGACGTGCATGTCGGCGCCGGGCTCGTCGGCGGCGCGGGAGTCCAGCCATGCCTTCACCGCCTGCACGGCGATCTGTGCGCCCTCTTGCTGCGGGAATCCGAACACGCCGGTGGAGATGCAGCAGAACGCTACCGACTTCGCTTTCGCCGCACACGCCGCATCCAGGCAGCTGATATAGCACTGCGTCAGCTGTTTGCGCTGTTCAAGCGTAGGATTCCCCTTCGTCATAGGGCCGACCGTGTGGATGATGTTGTGCGAGGGAAGGTTATAGGCGGGCGTGATTTTTGCGCGGCCGACGGGCTCCTCGTAGCCTTGCTCACGCATGATCTGCGCGCACTTCAGGCGCAGCTGCACGCCGGCGAAGGTGTGGATGGCGTTGTCGATGCACAGATGCCCGGGGATCCAGCAGCCTAGAAGCGCGCTGTTCGCGGCGTTGACGATGGCGTCGCAGCGCAGGGCCGTGATGTCCCCGCGCCAGATGCTCAGACGCGGGTCGGAGTCGATGCGCGCAAGCTCATCGGCTTCGGTGATGCCCGGTTCGGCCACCATAAGCTGGAGCACGCGGTCCTGCACCTTCAGGAACTCCGGCGAAGCAGGCTTCGGCTCGCGCGTGTTCACCAGCGCGCGGAACTGCTCCCACTGCTCCATGAACCAGCGCGGGTCCTCTTGCGGCTCAACATGCTTGCTCCCCGCGCCTCTTTCGTCCATCAGGTGATTTACCAGGAAGGCCATATCCTTTACCAATTGCATCATGGGGTTCGCATCTCCTTGCCCGCGTCGCCGTTTTGCCAGGCGGCCGTTGGCGGCGCGCCTGGGCGCCTCGCCGTCCGCCGTCTGGGCATATCGATTCTTGCTGGATAGAATAGCGCAAGGTTCGAGATACCGCGTGCTCGTGCCGGCGCTTCGGCGTTTTCGGCGTGGGTGCGGTTTATAAAGAGGATGGCGCGAAAGGGGGTCCGGTATGGCGGCTATGGGAAAGAACGAGGTGCTGCAATACCTCGATGAGCAGGGGGTTTCCTATCAGAAGGTCGAGCACGAGCCTGTGTTCACCATGGAGGGGATGGAGCAGCTTAACCTGCCGTTCGCTGCGGAAGTGGTGAAGAACCTGTTTCTGCGCGACGACAAGAAGCGAGCCTATTATTTGGTAGTGATGCCCGAGGATAAGCCGGCGAACTTGAAGGCGCTGCGCGCGACGCTGGAAAGCCGCCCGTTGCGCTTCGCCTCCGGCGACGACCTTGAGGCCATCCTGGGGCTGCGCGCCGGCGCCGTGTCGCCGCTGGGCGTGCTCAACGACGACGAGCATCGCGTGCAGGTGGTGCTCGATGAGGAGCTGCGCGGCTACGAGGGGCTGGGCATCCATTCCAACGAGAACACGGCTACGCTGCATGTGCCGCTTGCCGACGTGCTGGCCTTGTTCGATGCGCACGGCACGCCATATCGCTTCGTTCCCATGGAGCGCCTCGAGGCGTAGCGCGCCGCGGCTGCGGTAGCGTTGCCCCCTGTGGGCGAAACAGGCGAGGATGGGTTCCCCGGTTGTTTCTCTCTCTGGAGCTGTCGGTCCTGCCCCTGGCTGCGTTTCGGGCGGCGCCGGCCCCGGACGCTTACCGCTGCTTTTTTTCGGGCGCGTTTTTTCAGCTTGTTTTCAGCTAAGGGCCGTCGATGCGGCCCTTAGGCGTTTTGCGGGTCGCAAACCGTACACCAAAGGATGTAATTCAGTGACATGCGGGTGACGAAACGGTGCAAGCGCCGTCGTGGTGGGCTGCGGCGTGGTAAGGTTGCCCTGTCAAACAAAACGCAGGGCGATAAGGGTCCTGCGCCTCCGATAGCAAGGAGCCTGCCATGACCGATCAGTTCAACAACCAAAACGGCTACGGCCAGCCTGGGCAGCCGATCCCGCCTGCGCAGGGCTACCAGCAGCCCGGCTATCAGCATTCTTATACGCAGCCGGTGGTCGACGCCCAGAACCCCCGCAAAACCTCTTCCGGCCGCACGTTCGGCACTGCGTTCGCCGGTGCGGCGCTTGCCTGCGTTATCGCGTTCGGCGGCTTCACCGTGTATCAGAATGTGACGGGGACCCCCTCCGGCGGCAACGTTACGCTGGGCGCGTCCACGAACACCGAGATCCAGGCCCAGTCCACCGATGACACGCTTCCCGAGGCCGTGGCGCAGAAGTGCCTGCCCTCCGTGGCCGCCATCGATGTGTACACGGCGCAGGCCTCCACCGACATGTTCGGCCGCAGCACGTCCAGCTCGGGAACGCTCACCGAAAGCTCCCTGGGCAGCGGCGTGGTGCTTTCCGAGGACGGCTACATCATCACGAACAACCACGTGGTCGCAGGCGCCGATGCCTTGAAGGTCACCGTGGGCGGCGAGGAGTATGACGCCGACGTGGTAGGTACCGACGAGTCCAGCGACATCGCCGTCATCAAGCTGCGCAATGCCAGCGGCCTGACCCCCGTCGAGATCGGCGATTCCGACAATCTGACCATCGGCGAATGGGTCATGTCCATCGGCAGCCCGTTCGGCCTCGAGCAGTCCGTGGCAACCGGCATCGTGTCGGCCACCAGCCGTTCGCAGATCATGAGCAACTCCGAAAGCAGCGGCAGCGACGGCTATGGGTACGGTTACGGCGGGTCGTCTTCCCAGTCGAGCGGCTACACCATCTACCCGAACATGATCCAGACCGATGCGGCAATCAACCCGGGCAACTCCGGCGGCGCGCTGGTGGATTCCAACGGCAAGCTCATCGGCATCAACACGCTGATCACCTCGTATTCCGGCAACTACTCGGGCGTCGGCTTCGCCATCCCGGTAAACTACGCGGTCAACATCGCGCAGCAGATCATCGAGGGCAAAACCCCCACGCACGCGCAGCTGGGCGTGTCCCTTTCCACGGTTAACTCCCAGAACGCGAAGCGCTATGGCCTGAAGGTTGATAGCGGCGCCTACATCTCCGCCGTCAACAGCGGTTCCGGGGCGGCAGAGGCCGGCCTTGAGGAAGGCGATATCGTCACGAAGTTCGATGGCAACTCCGTCAGCTCCGCCAGCGACCTGATGCTCGATGTGCGCTCGAAGAACCCCGGCGACAAGGTCACGCTGGAGGTCAACCGAAACGGCGAGACGAAGCAGATCGAGGTCACGCTGGGCTCCGACGAATCGTCCCAATCCGCGGCCACGCAGCAAAACTCCGGCAGCAGCTCCAGCGAGATGCTCAACCGCCTGCTGAACAACAGCGGGTCCTCCAGCAAGAACGACGCGGCCTAGCAGCTGCGGTCTTGACGGGCCGCTCGGGCAAATGCCGAGCGGCCCCACGCGAGGCGAGCGATCCGCGCGCCTCGCGTGGGGCCGAAAGCCCCTTTTCCTTTCCTTTTCCCTTTTCCCGCGGGAACGGCCCCTGTTTTGGGGCCGTTCCCATTTTTTCGGACATTTGCACCCGTCGTGGCCGGTTACCATTCATGAGCGGGCAGGCGAATCCGCTGCCTTCCATTGGACGGGTCGCTCCGCATGCGGTTTGACCGATAGCCGGCTGTCTGAAAATATCGTAGTAAGCCCATTGCACTACTAGGTAAAGTAGGCGCATAATTAACGACACGCTGTAAGCAGGAGCTGCGACGGGCGGGCGAGTGCTCCCGGGTGCGTTTCCCGGTGGCTCGCCCGCCCGTCGCATTGCTTCGAAACGGAAAAGGGAGACGAGAGACATGTCGTTCGACGTATTGGGGCCGGTGCTCGCCGTGCTGGTCATCTTCGCGGCGCTCATCGCGGTGCTGCGTTATCTGAAGGCGAAGGATAAAAGCTTCACGTTCCGCGTGTTCACGGCCCTGGGGCTGGGCATCGTGCTGGGCGCGGGCATCCAGCTGGCATTGGGCCGCGGCAGCGAAGCCGCCACCACCGCGCTTGACTGGATGTCGCTGGTGGGAACCGGCTACATCGACCTTTTGCGCATGCTGGTCATGCCGCTGGTGTTCGTGGCCATCGTCGGCGCGTTCACGCGCACGAAGGCCGTTGACAACCTGGGCAAGATCGGCGGATCGGTGCTCGCCGTCCTTTTGATCACGGTGGCCATCGCGGCGCTGTTCGGCTGGGCGACCATTGCCCTGTCGGGCCTTGCCGGGGCGGACTTCACGCAGGGCAGCGTCGACGCAACCAAGCTGGACGCCCTGCAGACGCGTCAGGACAAGGTCGCCGATACCACCATCCCGCAGACCATCCTGTCCATGATCCCCGTCAACGTGTTCGCCGACCTTGCCGGCACGCGCTCCACGTCCACCATCGCCGTGGTCATATTCTCCGCCATCGTGGGCCTGGCCTACCTGAAGCTGCGCGACCGCGATTCCGAGCAGGCGCAGTTTTTCAGCAGCCTCATCGACAGCCTGTACGGCATCGTCATGTGCATCGTGAAAATGGTCGTGGGCCTTACCCCCTACGGCGTGCTCGCCCTTATCGCCAACGTCACGGCTACCAGCGACTACGCCGCCATCCTCGACCTGGGCAAGTTCATCATCTTCAGCTATGTGGCCATCATCGCCATGTTCCTGGTGCACCTGCTCATCCTGGCCGGCAACCGCGTCAACCCCGTGATGTACCTTAAGAAGGCCTTCCCCGTGCTGTCGTTCGCGTTCGTGTCGCGCACCAGCGCCGGTGCCCTTCCCATGAACATCGAGACGCAGTCCAAGGCGCTCGGCGTCGATCCGGCGACGGCGAATTTCGCGGCAAGCTTCGGCATGTCCATCGGCCAGAACGGCTGCGCGGGCATCTACCCGGCCATGATGGCAACGCTCATCGCTCCTACCGTCGGCATCAACGTGTTCGACCCCACGTGGGTCATCGGCCTGATCGCCGTCATCGTCATCAGCTCGTTCGGCGTTGCCGGCGTGGGCGGCGGCGCCACCTTCGCCAGCCTCATCGTGCTGGGCACCATGGGCCTGCCCATCGAGATCGTGGGCCTGATGGCCTCCGTCGAGCCGCTCATCGACATGGGCCGTACCGCTCTCAACGTCAGCGACTCCATGGTGGCAGGCGTCACGTCGTCCAACTTCACCGGCGGCCTCGATCGCGATATGTACAACGATCCCGCCGCGGTCATCAACGCCGACGGTATCGAGAAGGCCTAGCTGCTCGTCTGTCCTTTGCGTGAAAAGCCTGGAAACGGCCGCCCCGATGGGCGGCCGTTTCCGTTTTCGGGTAAGATAGGGAAGCTTAAAACGCTTTACGATTTAACCGGGAGGTTGCATATGGCCGAGGAATACCGATACAAGCGCGTGCTGCTGAAGTTGTCCGGCGAGGCGCTGGCAGGCGACCTTGGCTACGGCATCGATCCGAAGGTGGTCGATTCCCTGGCCGACGAGATCGCCGACGTGGTGCATGATGGCGTCCAGCTTGCCATCGTGGTGGGCGGCGGCAACATCTTCCGCGGCGTCTCCGGCGCAACCGACGGCATGGACCGCGCTCAGGCGGACTACATCGGCATGCTGGCCACGGTCATGAACGCGCTGGCGCTGCAGGACGCCTTCGAGCGCCACGGCATCTTCAGCCGCGTGCAGAGCGCCATCAACATGCAGGAAGTGTCCGAGCCCTACATCCGTCGCCGCGCCATCCGCCACATGGAGAAGGGCCGCGTGGTCATCCTGGCCGCCGGCACGGGCAACCCCTACTTCACCACCGACACCACCGCGGCGCTGCGCGCCTGCGAGCTGGACGTCGACGTGCTCATGAAGGCCACGAAGGTCGACGGCGTCTACGATTCCGACCCCGTGAAGAACCCCGATGCGAAGCGCTACGACCGCATCAGCTACATGGAGGTTCTCTCGCAGGGTCTCAACGTCATGGACTCCACGGCCACCAGCCTGTGCATGGACAACAAGGTCCCCATGATCGTGTTCGACCTGACGGTGCAGGGCAACATCGCCCGTGCGCTGAAGGGCGAGGACGTGGGCACCACCGTAGAGTAGTAACGTCTTCCGCGTCGCCCGGGCAGGGCGGGCGCTCAAGGGAAAGGAACCGAAATGATCGACGAGATCATGCTTGAAACCGAGGAGAAGATGCAGCGCGCCGTGAACGGCCTGCACAACGCGTTCGGCACCGTCCGCACGGGCCGCGCCAACGCCATGGTGCTCGACCGCATCAAGGTGGACTACTACGGCGTTCCCACGCCCATCAACCAGATGGCCGGCGTGAAAACGCCCGACGCTCATATGCTGGTCATCGAGCCTTGGGACAAGGGCGTCCTGGGCGCCATCGAGCACGCCATCATGGAAAGCGATCTGGGCGTCACGCCGAACAACGACGGCTCGGTCATCCGCCTGCCGTTCCCTGCGCTCACCGAGGATCGCCGCCGCGAGCTGGTGAAGCAGTGCAAGGAGTACGCCGAGGAGGCCCGCGTGGCCATCCGCAACGCCCGTCGCGACGGTAACAGCCATGTCGCCAAGTCCGTCAAGGAAGACAACCTTCCCGAGGACGAGCAGCGTCGCGCCGAGGCCGAGATCCAGAAGCTCACCGACAAGTACGTCGCCGAAGTCGACGCGGTGTTCAAGAAGAAGGAAGCCGAGGTCATGGAGATCTAGAAGCGGCGTTCGCCTGCCGGCGAATCCGTTGCTCGGAGCTGCGGGCGCCCCGGTGCGTCGCGTGCTCATGGCTTGCATGGGTGCGGCTGGCTGCCGCCTGTCTGCGCAGCCGGGCCGACGGTGGGGGAGCGGCCCCTGCTTTCGCCCAGCGCATCTCCGATCTCCTCGCAACCCTGGTTCGCAACCGGGTTGCGTCATCCGGCTCTTATGAGCGTTTCCCTAGTGCCAGCCGGCGGTTTCCCCGCCGGTTGGCTTTTCCCTTATGTAAGAGGCTGCCCATGAATAAGACGCTTGATTACATATTCCCGAATCCGCCCAAGGGCCTGGACCCTGCTGCCCTTGATCCGCGGGCGATCCCCGAGCATGTCGCCGTCATCATGGACGGCAACGGCCGTTGGGCGAAGAAGCGCGCGCTGAATCGCCTGAAGGGCCACAAGGCCGGCATCGAGGCGGTGCGTGAGACCATTCGTTGCGCCTCCGACCTGGGCGTTCGTTATCTGACCATCTATTCGTTCTCCACGGAGAACTGGAAGCGTCCTCAGGAAGAGGTCGTTGGCCTGATGGACCTGTTCGCCAAGACCATGCTGGCGGAGGTCGATGGCCTGCACGAGGAGAACGTGCGCGTGCGCACCATCGGCGACCTTTCCGCCCTGCCCGCCGAAACGCGCGAGGCCTTCGAGGAAGCATGGCTGAAAACGCGCGGCAACACGGGCATGACCTTGGTCGTTGCGGTGAACTACGGCTCGCGGCAGGAGATTTTGCATGCCGCCGAGGCGTGCGTGCGCCGTGCGCTGGCAACGGCGGCCGAGGGCGGCGACCCTACCGCGCCGCTGACGGAGGCCGAGTTCGCCCAGGGGCTGTACACGGCCGACATCCCCGACCCCGAAGTGGTCATCCGCACGTCCGGCGAGATGCGCCTATCGAACTACCTGCTGTGGCAGGTCGCCTATTCCGAGTTCGTGGCCACCGACGTGCTCTGGCCTGATTTCAATCGCTACGAGTTTTTGCGCTGCCTGCTGGAGTTCCAATCCCGAGATAGGCGTTTCGGGGCGGTGAAATAAATGTCCGGGAACTCGCAAGGCGGCGAGCAGCAGCGCGCGGATGAGCGCTCGCGCGGCGAGCGCTTGAAGGATTTCGCGTACCGGAAAACGCCGCAGAAGTTCAAGAACGCTTCCGACCTGCAGGTTCGCTTCCGCACGGGGTTCATCTACGTTACCGTCTCCGTGCTGTGCATCCTTGCGAGCGAATGGACCACGCTGGCCTTGCTGTCCGCCACCGCCGCGGTTTGCGCCGGGGAGTTCTATTACATGCTGCGCGCCGACGCGAAGCTGCCCAACGAGATGCTCGGCATCGTGGCGGCGGCGCTCTATCCGCTCAGCGTGCATTTTTTCGGGCTGTCGGGTGCGCTCATGGTCAGCCTTGTGCTGCTGCTGGCGCTCATCGTGTGGTATGTGTTCTGGATGCGCGCCCGCATCCCCGATGTGGGCGTCAGCTTCTTCGGTGCGGCATACTGCGGCATGCTTCTTTCCGGCCTGGTGGTGGTTCGCCAGGCGCTGCCGCACCCGTGGGGCGGCGTGTTGGTGCTCGGCATCTTCTTCAGCGTGTGGGCCAACGACTCCTTCGCATACCTGATCGGTAGCAAGTTCGGCAAGCATAAGCTGGCGCCGCGCGTTTCGCCGAAGAAAAGCTGGGAAGGCTTTTTCGCGGGTTTGGTGGGATCGGCGCTGTTCTGGTGCCTGTTCACGCTTATCCCGGGGCTGAATCTGGGCATTCCCATGGCAATGGCGTTCGGCGTGATCAGCGGTCTGTGCGGCGTGCTCGGCGACCTGGCCGAAAGCCGCATCAAGCGCAACGTGGGCTTCAAGGATTCCGGTAAGCTTCTGCCGGGCCACGGCGGCCTGCTCGACCGTTGCGACAGCCTGTTTCTGGTGGCGGTCGCCTCTGCCATCCTGCTGGTGGCGGGCGGGTGCATCCCCTTTAGCTGGTAAATCGGACGAGCCAACGTTCTAGCGGCGTTGGCTCGAGTTGTTTTCGCAGATGATTCGGAGGGTTTCATGAAACGCATCGTTGTTCTCGGCTCCACGGGCTCCATTGGGACGCAAACGGTCGACGTGGTTCGGCAGCATTCCGACGAGCTGGAGATCGTCGGCTTGGCGGTGAACTCGCGCGTGAGCGATATGCTCGCGCAGGCGCGTGCCCATAACGTGCGCAACCTTGCAGTGGGCGATGAGCGCTTGGCCGACCAGGCGATCTCGTCCGAGGTGCGCGAGCAGGCCGGCGCCCAAGGCGTGTGGGGCTTCGGCATGGACGCTGTGGTCGACCTGGTGCGCCTGCCCGAGGCAGATGTGGTCGTCAATGCGCTGGTGGGCGCCGCCGGCTTGCGTGCAAGCTACGAGACGCTGCGCGCAGACAAGGTCCTTGCGCTGGCGAACAAGGAGAGCCTGGTGGTGGGCGGCGATTTGATCATGCCGCTGGCGGCGCAGGTGGATGCGCAGCGTCGCGTGGCGGGCACGGCCCCCGCGGTGGGCCCGGCCGGCGCTCTCATGCCCATCGACTCCGAGCACGGCGCCATTTACCAATGCCTGCTCGGCGAGTCCGAGCGAGAGGTCTCCCGCTTGTGGGTGACTGCTTCCGGCGGCCCGTTCCGCGGCAGGAAGCGTGCCGACCTTGAGGGCATCACCCCTGCTCAGGCGCTCAATCATCCCACGTGGAACATGGGCGCGAAGATTTCCATCGACTCCTCCACGCTTATGAACAAGGGCTTGGAGGTCATCGAGGCGCACCATCTGTTCAACATGCCCTACGACAAGATCAGCGTGGTGGTCCAGCCGCAAAGCGCCATCCATTCCATGGTGGAATTCACCGATGGCAGCGTGAAGGCTCACCTGGGTACCACCGATATGCGTATCCCCATCCAGTTCGCGCTCAGCTATCCGCAGCGTTGGGAGGCGCCCGTCGAGCCTTTGGATTTCACCAAGCTGGGAAGCCTGGAGTTTGCCCCGGCCGATACCGACACGTTCCGTTGCCTGGAGCTTGCCCGCCACGCCGGCGGCGTTGGTGGAACGCTGCCGTGCGTCATGAACGCCGCTAACGAGGTGGCGGTTGCGGCGTTTTTGGCGGAGCAGGGCAGCTACCTGGGCATCGCCGAGTGCGTGGAGGCCGTCATGGACGCGCACGAACGCGAGGGCGTGCAGAAGGTGGAAAGCCTCGAGCAGCTGCAGGCGCTTGACGCGTGGGCTCGTGAAACCGCCCGCAAGTCTGTGCGCTAAGGTTCGCAAGCTGTTAATCGCGTGCTTCGTGTGGTTATGGTTCCGCTTCGGTAACGGGGCGGAACCTCTTTTTATAATGAGACGGATTCTAATGTGCGGGGCTGTTAAACGTGCCCTCTCGTCGCTGCGTGTCCGCAGCTAAGGCAAGGAGCCGGTTTTTGAACGTCATCCTCATGATCTTGTATTGCACCATCGTGCTGGGCATTTTAGTGGTCATCCACGAAGGCGGCCATTATCTGGCGTCGCGCGCCTTCGGCGTTCGTGTCACCGAGTTCATGCTGGGCATGCCCGGCCCGAACATCGGCTTCAAGAAATGGGGCACGAAGTTCGGCGTCACGCCCATTTTGCTGGGCGGTTATGCACGCGTGTGCGGCATGGAGCCGGGCGAGATGAGCCCGCATCTGGAGCCGGTGCTGGCGGCGCTGTACCGTCGGGGCACGGCGAACATGGAGGATGTCGCGCGCGATTGCGGCATCTCCGACGACGAGGCGCTCAAGGCGCTCGATGAGCTGGTGGACTGGGGAAGCTGCACCGGTCCCACAAAGAAGGACGAGTACAACACGTATCGCGCCGCAGAGGTCATCCCCTCCAAGAAGCAGATCCGCGCGGCGGCGCAAGCCGGCAAGCCCGCGCCGGAGCGCTACGCTGAGGGCCAGGCGCGCCCGGTCGAGGACGCCCAAGCGTTGTTCGAAAGCGAATATCGGCAGCAATATCGCAGCCTGCCGTTTTGGAAGCGCTCGGTCATCCTGCTGGCGGGCATCGCGGTCAACCTGCTGTTCGCCATGCTGATGTTCGTGGTGCTGTTCAGCGTCATCGGATTCGATGTGCGGATGCAATCGGGCGAGGTGACGCATATGACGGTGGATCCGGGCCGCGCGATCGTGGCGGGCTTCACCTATATCGGCATGGTCGTACAAGCCGTCGCAGGCCTGTTCAACCCGGCAACGGCGGCGCAGACGGTGTCCGATTCGTCTTCGGTCGTGGGCATTGCCGTGATGTCGAAGCAGTTCGCCGATGCGGGTTTGGTGCCGTTCATGCAGTTTATGGCCATGATCTCGGTATCGCTGGGCATCATGAACCTACTGCCCATCCCGCCGCTTGACGGTGGCCGTTTCGTCATCGAGGTGTTCCAGAAGCTGTCGAAAAAGGTGGTCTCCATGCGCGCCATGAACGCCATGAGCGCCGCCGGCATGGCCTTGTTCCTCATGTTTTTCCTGGTCATGGTCAATCAAGATGTGCAGCGTATTATCTCGGGCACGTTCTTCGGCCAATAGGGCGCCCCGTTTTCATCCCGTATATCGCATAAGCCGGCAGGGGCGTAGCGCCCTGCCGGCTTTTTCTTCGCCTGTTGCTTGTATACGTTTCGCCAACGAGGGGCGCTACGCTGGTAGAATAGCCGCTATGGAAACTAACGAGAACATGGGCAACGCGTGCGCCGCGGCTCCTTCGGGGGCCGCGGCCTGCCCGTTGCCGCAGGACGCTATGCGTCCCAATCAGAAAACGCACCAGGTGCACGTGGGCAACGTGGCGCTTGGCGGCGGCGCTCCCGTGGTGGTGCAGTCCATGCTCAACGCCCCGGCCGATGATGCGCAGGCCAACCTTGCGCAGATCAAGCAGCTGGCCGATGCCGGCTGCGAGGTCGTGCGCATGGCCATCCCGCGCCGCAGCTGCCTGGACACGTTCCAGGCCGTGTGCGAGGAATCGCCCTTGCCCGTCGTGGCCGACGTGCACTTCGACGCAACCATCGCCATCGAGGCGGCGCGCCGCGGCGCGGCGAAGCTGCGCATCAACCCCGGCAACATCGGCGGCTTGGCGAAAACCGACGCTGTGCTCGATGCCGCCGGGCAGGCGGGCATCCCCATCCGTATCGGCGTGAACGCCGGCTCGCTCGACCAGGCCTTGGCCGAGCGTGACGACCTTTCGCTTCCCGAGAAGCTGGCTGCCTCCGCACGCCAGTACGTGGAATACTGCGAAGGCCGCGGCTTCCACGACCTGGTGGTCAGCGCGAAGGCCCACGACGTCATGACCACGGTGCGCACGTACCGCCAGCTGGCGCGCGATATCCCGCATATCCCGTTGCACATCGGCGTCACCGAGGCGGGCACTACGTTCCAGGGCGTCATCAAAAGCGCCTCCGGCCTGGGCATCCTGCTTGAGCAGGGCATCGGCGACACCATGCGCATCTCGCTCACCGACGACCCGGTCACGGAAATGCGCGCCTGCTGGGCGCTGCTCGGCGCGCTCGACCTGCGCCGCCGCAACCCCGAGCTGATCAGCTGCCCCACGTGCGGAAGGTGCCAGGTCGACCTGATCGGGCTGGCGCAGGAGGTGGAGCGGCGCATCGCCTGTCTGGATAAGCCGTTGAAAGTGGCCGTCATGGGCTGCGTCGTCAACGGGCCGGGCGAGGCCGCCGACGCCGACATCGGCGTGGCCTGCGGCAAGGGCGTGGGCGTGGTGTTCCGCCACGGCCAAACCGTTCGAAAAGTGGAAGAAGGCGCCATCGTCGACGCTTTACTGGAAGAGATAAAGGACCTGTAAATGAACAACGCCAACATCACGCGCATGAGCTCCCTATATGCTCCCACGCTGAAGGAAGACCCCACCGATGCCGAGATCGCCAGCCATAAGCTGCTGCTGCGCGCCGGTTTCATCCGCAAGACCGCTGCCGGCATCTACACGTTTTTGCCCCTGGGCAAGCGCGTGCTGACCAAGATCGAGAACATCGTGCGCGAGGAGATGGATGCGTGCGGCGCCCAGGAGATCCGCATGCCCATGCTCCAGCCCGAGGAGCTGTGGCAGGAGTCCGGCCGCGCCGACGCGTACGGTCCCGAGCGCATGCGCCTCAACGATCGCCACGATCACGAGTTCTGCCTCGGCCCCACCCATGAGGAGCTCATCACCGCGCTCGTGCGCGCCGAGCTGCGCTCCTACAAGCAGCTGCCGCTGAACATGTATCAGATCCAGACGAAGTTCCGCGACGAGATCCGCCCGCGCTTCGGCCTGCTGCGCAGCCGCGAGTTCGTCATGAAGGACGGCTATAGCTTCCACGACACGCAGGAGTCGCTGCAGGAGGAATACGACAGGATGTACGCGGCCTACGAGCGCATCTGCGCGCGTTGCGGCCTTGAGTTCCGCCCCGTGCAGGCAGATGCCGGCCAGATCGGCGGCGCGGTCACCTGCGAGTTCCATGCGCTTGCCGAGGCCGGCGAGTCCGCGCTCGTGTACTGCGATTGCGGTTACGCAGCAAGCGACGAGGTGGGCGAGGGCCTGGCGCGCCCCACGGTCTACGACGTGCCCGAGATGGAGAAGGTGGCCACGCCCGGCGTGCACACCATCGCCGAGCTCGCCGAGTTCCTGGACATCCCGGAATCCTCCACGGTGAAGGCGCTCTCCGGCAAGAACGACGAGGGCAAGCTCGTCGTGCTGTTCGTTCCCGGCGATCATGAGGTGAACGAGGAGAAGGCGGCCCGCGCCGCCGGCGGCTTCACCATCCTCACCGACGAGGACATGGAGGCCTACGGCCTGCACAAGGGTTCCATGGGCCCGGTCGGCCTGCCCGAGGATGCGTTCGTCATCGCGGCAAATAGCCTGAAGGCGGTGCCGAAGTGGGTCGTCGGCGCCAACGAGGATGGCTATCACTACGTGGGCGCGCAGCTTGGCAAGGACTTCAAGGTCGACCAGTGGGCCGATATCATCACCGTCAAGCCCGGCGACTGCTGCCCGAAGTGCGGCATGGAGCTCAAGGGTGCGCGCGGTATCGAGGTCGCGCAGGTGTTCCAGCTTGGCGACAAGTACTCCCGCGCCATGAACGCCACCTTCATGAACAAGGACGGCAAGGAGCAGCCGTTCATCATGGGCTGCTACGGCGTGGGCGTGTCCCGCACCCTGGCCGCCATCATCGAGCAGCACAACGATGAGAACGGCATGATCTGGCCGATGTCCGTGGCTCCGGCGCACGTATGCATCCTGCCGCTCGCCACCGGCGACGACCTGGTGCAGCCTGCTGCCGAGAAGCTGGCGGAAGAGCTGGCGGGCCTGGGCCTGGAAGTGGTCATCGACGATCGCAAGGAGCGCGCGGGCGTGAAGTTCGCCGAAGCCGACCTGATGGGCTGGCCGCTGCAGATCGTCATGGGCAAGCGCGGCCTTGCCGAGGGCAAGGTCGAGATCAAGCGCCGTGCCACGGGCGAGCGCCGCGATATCTCGCTGGAGGCGCTGTCCGAGGCACTGACCTTCGCCAAGGGCGCGCAGCGTCGTTGGGGCAACAACCTGAACGCCTTCGCCGGCCTGTTCGTCGAGAAGGCCGAATAGCGCTTACGTGGACGCGTATTCCTTACGGGCCCGGCATGTGCCGGGCCCGTTTTGATTTCAAGGCGGCTTGCGTTCGACTGGCTGCGGCCCGCGGTTGTTCGTGGCGGCTTGCGTTCGGCGGGTTGCCGCGTCCGTGGGCGTTCAGAGACGGTTCGCGGCTGGGCGGGTCGCCTCCTTGCCCTCATCGTTGCTCGTAGCGCTGCCTCACCCATGTGCGCACGGTCTGTACGAACGCCCGCGTGGCGGCCGAGGCGGTGTCCGCAGATCGCATGGCGATGGATATCTCCCGGCGCATCTTCAGTTGCGGCGGAAGCACGGTCAAAGGGAGCGTGGCGTCTTCGAGCAGCAATCCCGGCAGTATGCTGAAACCCAGCCCTTTGCTCACCATGTTCATGACGCTGTAGTCGCTATAAACGGCGAAACGCACGTGCGGTTTCACCCCGCTGTTGCGCAGCAGCGCTTCCGCTTCCTGCATCGATCTGCTTCGCGGTTGGATGAAAGGCTCCTCGGCAAGCGTTCGCGCGGGGGCGTGGTCGGCATGTGCGAGCGCATGGTCGGGAGGCAGCAGCACCATGATAGGATCGTCGTGCAAGGGGATGGCTTTCAGCGCCCGTTTCGCGGGCGCGACCAAAAACCCGCAATCGGCATCCCCGTGCCATAAGGCGCGTTCGAGCTCCGCTTCGTCGTCGATGCACATCAGATGCAGCTCCACGCCGGGGCATTTCCGCTCAAAAGCTTTCACCATGCCGGGAAACCAATGGGTCGAGACGCTGGTGGGCGCGGCGACGCGCACCACGCCGCGCTCCAGGCGCCTCAGCTCGGCTATCCGGCTCGCCAGCTGCCGCTCGCCGTTGCAGACGTTGGAGATCCACGGCAGCAGGTCCTCGCCTTCGGCTGACAGGTGGGCTTCCCTGTAATCACGTACGACCAATTGCACGCCCATTTCCTTTTCCAGGGAAGATATCATGCCGCTGATACCCGATTGCGAGTAGCCAAGATCGTTCGCCGCTTGCGTGAAGCTGCCGGTCTCGGCAACGCGCAGCAGGGCCTTATATTTCGGGTTCACCATACGATGCTCCTTTGTGGGACGCAGCGGTTTTCGCTTGCGGCGGCGATGGTCTCGTGCCGCGACGATGCGGACGGGTTATCCGCACGTGCGAGCCCGGCAAGTTGGGACGATAAGTGTCTGGGGGAGGCCCCCCAGCAAGTGAGCATTGTAGCCGTAAGGGCATCTGCTGCATCCGGCAAGGCAAGGGGGAAGGCCGTGAAACTCCTTTTTGCGCAGGGGACCGGTATCGCGGCGGCCCTTGGTGCGACCGCCGAGGCGCGTAAGGTATCGTTTCGGCTTCAACTTCGCGCTTGAGGTCGCCTGCGCGGCCGGGCGTGTTGCATTATAGGTATGTAGGGGCTTGCCGAATGTGCGAGCATGTGAAGAAGGGGAGGCTGACATGGCAACGATCGGCGATGGTTTCAAGGACATCTTCCTGGCTGGCGTGGGGGCTATGGCCATCACGGGCGAGAAGGCCACAGATCTGGTGAGCACGCTTATCGCGAAGGGCGAGCTTACCGTCGAGCAGGGCAAGCAGATCAACACCGAGCTTGCGCACAAGGCGGCCAACGCCGCGCAGTCCGCGCGCTTCGATGCGCTTGAGGCGCGCATGTCGATCATGACCCCCGAGGAGCGCGAGGCCTTCGCCGCGAAGGCGGCCGAGATCGCGGCGCGCCCGGCGGCGCAGCCTGTGCAGGAGCAGCAGCAAGCCGAGGACTCCCAAGAGCCTTCCGAGCAGGCCGAAGCGTCCGCCGAGCAATAGGGGTCGCGTGCTTCCATGGCCGACAACACGCTGCTGAAATACTTCTTCTCGTCGGGTTCCGAGGTGGACCCCGAGGGGCAGTTCAACCTTACGCGCAAATCGCGCACGCAAAGGCTGCGCGAGATATACACCATCATGCAGAAGCATCACTTCACGAAGGGGTTCACGCCCGAATCCTTCCGCAGCATGCTGGAGGGTTTGGGCCCCAGCTTCGTGAAGATCGGGCAGACGCTGTCAACCCGTTCGGAGATCTTGCCCAAGGCTTATTGCGATGAACTGAAGAAGCTGCAGGCAAGGTCGAAGCCGCTTCCGTTCGATGAGATGCTTGCGGCCATGGACTCTATCTACGGTGACGAACGCGAAAAGATCTTCGCCGAGATCGACCCCAAGCCGCTCGGAAGCGCTTCCTTGGCGCAGGTGCACAAGGCGCGTCTTGCCGACGGCAGCGTGGTGGCGGTGAAGATCCAGCGGCCAGGCGTGCGCGCCACCATGGCGCAGGATATCGACATCATGCGTATCGTGGCTCGGCAGGCGTCGCGGTTCATCAAAGACGGGCAGATGCTCGACTTGCGCGATGTGGTCGAGGAACTGTGGGCAACGTTTCTCGAGGAAACGGATTTCAAGCGCGAAGCGGCCAACTTGCAGGAGTTCGCGCTGCTGAACAAGGATGTGGCCTTCATCGCGTGTCCGAAGGTGTATCCGGAGCTGTGCCGCGAGAACATCCTGGTCATGGAGTACGTCGACGGCATCCCCATCGACGATTTCGAGAAGCTGAGCGCTGCAGGATACGACTTGCAGGAGATCGGCGAGAAGATCCTGGATAACTATGCCACACAGGTGTTGGATTTCGGCTTTTTCCATGCCGATCCGCATCCGGGCAACATGCTGGTGCGCGACGGGAAGATCGTCTACATCGACCTTGGCATGATGGGCCGCCTGTCCCCGCGTGACCGCGCAGGGTTCGGCTCCATCATCAAGGCGGTGGGCATGCAAAGCGCCTCAGAGCTTAAAGATGCGTTGCTGGCGTTCGCTATCCAGCGCGACAACAACGCCATCGACCATACGCGTTTCCTGGCAGACCTGGATCTGCTGCTGAAAGACTACGGTTCGTGCGATGTCAGCGCCATCGACGTCGGTCAGCTGCTTTCGGATATCCTGAACCTTACGCGTCAATGCAAGGTCACGCTGCCGCCGTCCATCACCAGCGTGTCACGTGGCATCGTCACCCTTGAGGGCACCGTCATGCCGCTCATCCCCAATGAGAACATGGTGTCCATCATCAACGCGCATATCCAGCGCACGAAGGACATGAAGGCCGAGATGATAAGCGCTATGCAGGAGCTGGCGCTGGCGTTGCGCGCTGCAGGCTCGGGTACGCTGGACACGGCGAAATATGCAGGTCAGGCGCTGCATATGCTCACGCGTGGGCAGATGAAGGTGAACATGGAGGTTCTGGGCTCCGAGGCGCCCATGCGCAGCCTTTCGATCATCATCAACAGACTGTCGCTGGGCATCATAGTGGCAGGCCTGTTCATCGGCTCGTCCATGGTGGCCCTGTCCACTATGGAACCGCGCGTTCTCGGGGTTCCCGTGCTGTCCTTCTTCGGATACCTGGGCGCGTTGGTTCTGTCTATCTGGGTGGTCACGGACATCTTGAGAAAGCGAAGATAATACCTGTTCGGTAAGGACTTGAGCGCGATGCGCGGCTTCTTTCGGCGTGCGCGTCGGGAAGCGTTGAGCGATAGGGCCGTTGGGAGGAGCTCTGCCGCGAAGACCGCTTTCCATTTTTGCTTGAGCAATATCGGGGAGCGCATATTCCGTAGAGGCATGGTTTCGCCTTATAAGCCAGTGAAAAAGCGCCTTTTCAGGCGCTTTTTCACTGGCTTCTCGGTTTCGCTTATCGGCAAAATGCCGCTTGTTACGATTTCATCTTCGTCTCCTTCTTGCACTTCGGGCACACCACGCGCATCGTGCCTTTCCCGCGGGGTACGGAAAGCTCCTGTCCGCAGTTCTTGCAGCGGAAGTACTTCGTGGTCTTGCGGTTGGACCATTTCTTCTTCCCAAGCTCGTAGCTACGGCGGGGCTTGGCGGACAAGCGCAGATAGCTCTGGTTTTCCTGACGGCGTTTCCCGATGTTCTTCGAGCAGGTGCGCCAAATGGCCAGCGCCATCGCCGCAAGCGCGACATAGGAAAGCCACCCGCAGTGCGGCAGGATGGAAGCCAGCATGGCGATGATTCCCAGCGCTGCCAGCGCGTTGCCAAGGTCGTCGTTGCCATAGCGGCCCTGCATCCACACGGCGGTGCGTTGAGCCAATCGTTGGAAGAGGTCTTTCATGAAATGCCTAACGTTTCGGTGATGCGGCGTATCGCGCCCCGCAAGGTGAGTTTGCCGCCTTGCGGGGCGCGATACCTACTGTACTGTTCTTTGTTTATGGGCGGGATGCGTGCTGGCGGGCGTTACCTAACGGTTTCCCGCCCGTTGCGCAGCGGGCGGCGGGCAATATCGCGTGCAGGTCGGGTTGCGCTCGGCATACCCGAGCCGTCGCGCTTTATCGTAGGGACGAGTTCGCTCGATCCAAGATATCCTTCACCGCCTGCGGCTGCTGGTCGCATAGCAGCGGGAAGGGCACTGGGGAAGCGGGGTCGTCTTCGAACCGGTCGGTCAAGAACTTCACGTACCAGGTAACATCATGCCATTGACCGCTTTTGAAGCCGGCGTGGCGCTGATGCCCCATCACCTCGAAGCCAAGGCCTTCATGCAGGCGCTGGCTGGGGTCGTTCGGGCTGGTCACAATGCCGTACACCGCTTTGATTCCCTGCGCGGCGCATAGCTCGATGAGCGCGCGGTACAGCACGGCGCCCAGGCCATGGCCCTGCGCGGTGGGCGCAAGATATACGGAAAGCTCGGAGTTCCATCGATAGGCGCCGCGCTCGCGCAGCTCGTGGGCATAAGCGTAGCCAGCCACCTTGCCGTCAAACTCGGCAACCAGGTAGGGGTGGGCGGAAAGCACGCCGTCCGTGCGGGCCTGAAAGGCCTCGCGTGCGGGCACCTCCTCCTCGAACGTTATGGATGTGTCTATATAGGGCGCATAGATGCCCAAGATGGCGTCGGAGTCGGCGCTGGTTGCAAGGCGGATGACGGGAGTTGTCATGAAAAGGGCTCCTTCTCGTGTTTCGATCAGGAGCCCATGGTACTACTGCTTTGCGGGGGTTGCGTGATGGTCGAGCTGCCGCCCGATCCCTACGCTGGACTCTTCTCTGCCAAGATCAGCTCGATGCCGTCATCGGTCGATTCGTGATTCGGGCGTGCTTTGTCGGCGTGATGCAGCCGGATTGCGGGATATGCTGCGGCCTCGCCCGTTCCAACGCCGGATGGTCCTGGCTTGTTTCCACGAGGGCTATGTCTTCTTGCATCGGGTGCGCGCGATATGGAAAACGCGACGAATCGCCGATGTTTGCGGTATACTCCGTAAGCACATGCATAGACGAAGACAGCGGCGCGCATCATCGCGGTCGGCAGAGACGGGTCTCATCGGCTGAAAGGACCCGGGCGGCAAGCGCGTCGATTCCCTTCCGAGCATCAGGGCTGAAAGCGGGGCGCGGCAAGCGCGGACGTTTTAGTAGGCCATGGCGGGCGCCCTCCGTTATCGGGGCGAATGAAGCGGGCGGTTCGTGCAGATGCGCGTCCGTCAACCAAGGTGGTACCGCGAGAGCCTTCTCTCGTCCTTGGACTGGGTAAATCCCAGGCCAAAGGCGAAGAGGGCTCTTTTTTATTGGCCGCATACGGCGGCCATCGGCAAATGTGGAAAGGATCGGACACATGGCAATCGTGGACGAGCTGTCGGCGTTGCGCACGAGCACGTTGGCCGCCATCGAACAGGCTGCGGACACTTCCGCGCTCGAGGAGGTGCGCGTGGCGGTGCTGGGCAAGGCCGGCACGCTGACGGGCTACCTGCGCGGCATGGGCCAGGTGGCGAAGGAGGAGCGCGCCGCCGTGGGCAAAGCGGTGAACGAGGTGCGCGGCGCCGTGGAGGCGGCGCTCGAGGAGCGCAAGCGTGCGCTTGCCGCCAAGGAGCTCGAGGCTGCCATCGACGCGGCGGCTGTCGACGTCACGCTGCCGGGCCGCGGCCAGCAGGTGGGCACGCGCCATCTCATCAACGCCATCACCGACCAGATCTCCGAGATCTTCCTGGGCTTGGGCTATACCGTTGCCCAAGGTCCCGAGGTGGAAACCGACTACTATAACTTCGAGGCGCTCAATGCCCCGGCCGACCATCCCAGCCGCAGCATGCAGGACACCTTCTACGTGGTCGACCGATCCGGCGAGGAGTCCGCGGTGCGCGGCGAGTCCAAGGTGCTGTTGCGCACGCAGACCTCCGGCGTGCAGGTGCACGTCATGGAGCAGCAGAAGCCGCCCATCTACATCATCGCTCCGGGCAAGGTGTATCGCCGCGACGTGGCCGACCCCAGCCATTTGCCGCAGTTCACGCAGATCGAGGGTCTGGTCGTCGACAAGGGCATCTCGTTCGGCGACCTGAAGGGCACGCTGGACTACTTCTGCAAGCAGATGTTCGGCCCCGATCGCAAGACGCGCTTCCGCGCCCACTACTTCCCGTTCACCGAGCCGTCCGCTGAGGCCGACGTCAGCTGCGGCGTGTGCGGCGGCACGGGTCATCTGCACGACGGCGAGCGCTGCCGCATGTGCAAGGGCACGGGCTGGCTGGAGATCTTGGGCTGCGGCATGGTCGACCCCAACGTGCTCAGCATGTCGGGCATCGACCCGGAGGAGTATTCGGGCTTCGCGTTCGGCGTGGGCGTCGAGCGCGTTGCGTGCTTGAAGTACAACGTCCCCGACCTGCGCATGCTGCTTGAGGGCGATATGCGCTTCCTTCGCCAGTTCTAGCCCCTTTTACTAGACGGCGGCGAAGTCGCTCGACGGCGCGGATCGGCGGAACCTAGCTCGGGTTTTCCGTTTTCGGCGCACGGGCGATGGCCGTGCTCGGCCGATCGGATGCGGTCGATGCGGCGCGCTTCGCCTTCTGGGCCGATTCCGGCAAGCTCGGCCGTCCCACTGATTTTCGTCGGCCTTGGCCGATGTCATAGAAAGAGAATGTCATGAAAGTATCGCTGAAATGGCTGAACGAATACGTTGAGGTCCCTACGGACATCAAGGCGTTCTGCGACAAGCTCGACCTTACGGGAACGGGCGTGGAGGGCGTTGAGACGCTTGGCGCCGCGTTCGACCACGTGGTAACCGCCAAGGTGCTCAAAAAGGAGCATCATCCCGACTCCGATCACATGTGGGTGTGCTCGGTCGACGTGGGCGAGCTCAACGTCGATAAGGAAGGCAACCCCGAGCCGCTGCAGATCGTCTGCGGCGCGCAGAACTTCAACGAGGGCGACCATATCGTCACCGCCATGGTGGGCGCGGAGCTGCCCGGCGATGTGAAGATCAAGAAGTCCAAGCTTCGCGGCGTCGCCAGCTTCGGCATGAACTGCTCCGCGCGCGAGCTCGGCTTAAGCGGCGACCACGACGGCATCATGATCTTGCCCGAAGATGCCCCGGTGGGCGTGCCGTTCGCCGAGTACGCCGGCCTGACCGACACCGTGCTCGACCTGGAGATCACCCCGAACCGCCCCGACAGCCTCTCCATCGCCGGCTTGGCTCGCGAGGTGGGCGCGATGTATCGTCGCGACTGGAACGACCCGCTGGCGGAAATGGCCGCCAAGCTCCAGCTCGACGCCTCCGCAACCCCTGTTGACGAAGAGGTCAAGATCACGGTCGAGGATGCCAAGCGCTGCCCGCGCTACACGGCGCGCGTCATCCGCGGCTGCAAGGTGGGCCCCAGCCCCGATTGGATGGTCGAGCGCCTTGCGGCCATCGGCCAGCGCTCGGTTAACAACATCGTGGACGTCACGAACTACATCCTGTTCCTGTTCGGCCAGCCGCTACACGCGTTCGACCTGGACAAGCTGAAGAACGCCGATGGCCGTGCGCACATCGTGGTGCGCGCCGCGCAAGACGGCGAGCCGTTGACCACGCTCGACGGCGAGAAGCGCACCCTTACCAGCGACATGACCGTCATCTCCACCCCCGAGCAGGGCGCGGTGGCCTTGGCCGGCGTCATGGGCGGCCTTGATACCGAGGTGACCGACGATACGGTGAACATCCTGCTGGAGGCCGCCACGTTCGAGGCCGGCCGCACCAGCCGCACCAGCCGCAACCTCGGGCTTATCAGCGAAAGCTCCATGCGCTACGAGCGCGGTGTGGACGACCACGGCATCGAGGCGCGCTCCGCTGCCGCTGCTGCGCTCATCGTGGAGGTCGCCGGCGGCACCGTGAGCGCTGCCGCGGCCGACGACCAGGGCATCATCGACGTGTGGCCCGAGCCTAGCACCGCCGCGCAGCTGAGATTCCGCATCTCGCGCTTCCGCTCAATGATGGGCGCCCAGATCCCGCGCGAGTTCATCGTCGAGATCTTGGAGCGCTTGGGTTGCAAGGTCGAAGACACCGCCGACGAGGATGTGCTGGACGTGGTTTCCCCCACCTTCCGCCCCGACCTGCCGCGCGAGATCGACCTGTACGAGGAGGTGCTGCGCCTGTACGGCATGGACCTCATCCCCGAGACGCTGCCCGGCGGCCGCGGCCGCTTCGGCGTGCGCTCCCATATGGAGCACGTGCTGGATACCGTCAACCGCACCATGACCGCATCCGGCCTCAATGAGACCATGACGTATTCCTTCGCCGAGCCCACCGAGCTCGAGCGTCTGCGCATGCCCGTCGAGGGGCTGGGCGATCCCGTGGAGCTCATCAACCCCATGAACTCCGACCAGTCCGTCATGCGCCAGAGCATCATCCCGGGCCTTTTGCGCTCGGTGGCGCACAACCAGGCTCGCGGCGTGAAGAATATCCAGCTCTACGAGCAGGGCATGGTGTTCTTCGCTCACGAAGGTAAGAAGCAGCCCAAGGAGCGCCGCCGCCTGGCCGGCGTCATGGCGGGCGCATTCGGCGACGCTGCCTGGAACGTGCAGCCTGCGGCGTTCGACTTCTTCGACGGCAAAGGCGTCGTGGAGAACCTGATGCGCGAGCTGGCCATCCCGAAGGTCCGCTACAAGGCGCTGTCCGCGCAGGAGGCCCCGCATCTGCAGCCCGGCCGCGCCGCCCAGGTGCTCTCCGGCGGCACGGTGCTCGGCTGGGTGGGCGAGCTGCATCCGCTGGCTTGCGCCGCCTATGACGCGCAGGCGCCCGTAGTCGCCTTCGAGCTGGACGTCGAGGCGCTCGCCAAGGCCTGCCGCCCTGCGCGCGACTACGTCGACGTGCCCACGTTCCCGGCCGTTTCCATCGACCAGGCGTTCGTGGTCGACGAGGATGTCACGCACGAGCGTCTGGAGCAGTGCATGTCGTCTGCGGGCGGCAAGCTGCTGGCCGAGGTGCGCCTGTTCGATGTGTACCGCGATTCCGAGCGCATCGGCCAGGGCAAGAAGTCCATGGCGTACGCGCTGACGTACCGCGCCGCCGATCGCACGCTTACCGGCGAAGAGGTCGATAAGGCGCATGCGAAGCTGGTGAAGAAGGTCTGCGGCGCCACCGGCGCCGAGGTCCGCGCGTAAAGGCGATCAGCCCACGCGCTAGGGAAGCCGCCGAGTCCATGCCCGGCGGTTTCCTTGTTTCAGGCGGATTCTAAGACTTAACCATGGCTAACAGCGTTACAATAGGGCGCAAACGAAAGGATGCGGTATGTACGACAATCTGAAAAGCCCCGGTCGCAACGACGAGTGTTGGTGCGGCAGCGGGCGTAAATACAAGAAGTGCCACCTTGATTTCGACGAGCGCCTGCAAAGCCTCTATGAGCAGGGCTTCGAGGTTCCCCAGCGCAGCTTGCTGAAAACGCCGGAGGAGATCGAGGGCATCAAGAGAAGCGCCGCCATCAACATCGGCGTGCTGGATCTTGTGGCGGAGCGCATCGGAGCGGGCGTCACCACCGAGGAGATCGACAAGTGGATCTACGATTACACCGTCGAGAATGGCGGCATCCCGGCCGACCTTGATTACGAGGGCTATCCGAAAAGCGTCTGCACGTCCATCAACGAAGTGGTCTGCCACGGCATCCCGTCGCCCGACGATGTGCTGAAAGACGGCGATATCGTCAACGTCGACTGCTCCACCATCCTGGACGGCTACTATTCCGATTCCTCACGCATGTTCTGCATCGGCGAGGTGTCCGACGAGAAGCGCCGTCTTGTGGAGGAAACCAAGAAGGCGCTGGAAGCCGGTCTTGCCGCGGTGAAGCCGTGGGGGCTTTTGGGCGATGTGGGCGCTGCGGTGCACGAATACGCGCACGCGCAGGGCTTCTCGGTGGTGCGCGAGTTCGGCGGCCACGGTATCGGCTTGGAGTTCCACGAAGATCCCTTCGTCAGCCACGTGTCTGAGCCCGGAACGGGCATGGTGCTGGCGCCGGGCTGCTGCTTCACCATCGAGCCCATGATCAACATGGGGGGTCATAAGATCGACATGACCGACCCCAATGGCTGGACCGTTCGCACGGCGGACCGCAAGCCCTCCGCTCAGTGGGAAGTGCAGCTGGTGGTCACGGAAACCGGCTATGAGCTTCTGAGCTGGTAATCTTTCATCCCGGCAGGGGAATTGGGCGATAGCGTCCTCCCTTGCCGGGATTTTTTTCAACTTTATAACGAACAAACGTACGAAATCGTGTTATACTCCCGTCAACACATCAGAGCCAGTGCAAGCGCCTCCTTCCAAGGTCGCCCGTAGATGGCAGCGGTGTTCCTCGCTGCCCGTTCCACGCTTGCAAGATCCTCTCCGTTTTTGGAACAATCGAAGAAGGTGTTTGCCATGTCCGGTAACGGGTCTGTGTCTTGCTGCGCGCAACCAGGTGCATTGGTGGTTATAGCGGCGCTTCCGCTCTGTCAGTTGCGCGATGCGCTCGATTCGATGGAGTATCAGCTGTTCGAAGAGGGCTTTATCCCGGTGGGATGCGACGGAGAAGGCGCTGATGATTGGCGGGAGTTCGATCAGCTGGGGTTTGGATCCGCGCTTGATCAGGTCTTGCCCGGCGCCTTCCCGCTTCGATGTGCATGCGTTATGGATTGCGCCGATGCGGTGTCCCTTGTGCAGGAGGTCGGACATGTTGTGCTCTGATCTTCTTTGGGATGCGCAGTCGGTGTCTCGAAAACAGGTTCCCACGTTACAGGATGCCTTTCTGTGCTGCGATAGGGAAACGCTGCTTTCCATGGTCGAGCAGGGTTATGCGCGTCATTTGCCGGGGTGGGGTCAGTCCACTCCGCAGCAACGCCGCGTTGCTCGCAAGCGCATGGGCCGCGCTTTGGACGCCATGCTCGATTGCGTGGTGAAGCGCAAAAGCGGCAAAGCCCTGTGCATATTCCCCGAAGAACGCTTCGTCGTGCATGCGCGACGGGGCCAGGCAAGCATCGAGCGTTTGGTGCAGGCCCGCGTGGCAGACTTGTCTGCGGGCGCAGTGCGGCAAGATGTCTCCGAAGGCGGGCGCCTGTTCGGCTGCGTTCCCTGGTCGCAGGGGCTTTCGTATCGCGTATGGCTCGAAGGCCCCTGGGATTGCTGCGAGCGCTACATGGTCCTTGCAAGCGCGTTCTGGCATCTGACGCACCAAGCGCCGGCGTCGAGGCAAGGCGATTCGAGCCTTGGGATTCTCGGCACCTCCTCGGAAAGCGCGACCTCTAAGGCGGGGGCGCAATCGTTGCCTCGTTGCGATTGCTCGTTCGTAAGCTGTGAAGAAGCGTTTCCTTCGGCCGACTCCGTTGGCAGGCTTGCGGCGGTGCGAGCCGCGTCCATGGGCTTGTATGTTCCCGATGCTTTGGAAGAAGCGTGCCAAGAGCGCCTTATCGCCAGGGTCGATAGGCTTAATCAAGCTTGTGAGGGTGATTTTCTCAACAGGGTGGAAAACCTTATGGATCGGCTGCAGGCGGCATAGCGTCCTGCAATGAAAAGGGCCGCTCGAACGAGCGGCCCTGGGGTACCTTGAAAAGCTATATCGACTAGCCTTCGATCTCCACCAGCGTGATCTCGAAGTTGAGATCTTTGCCTGCCAGTTCGTGGTTCATGTCAAAGGTTGCCACGCCGTCTTCGATCGACTGCACGAACACGGGGAAGATCTGGCCGTCGCCGCTTTGCATGTATACCGTCTGGCCAACGGGAAGCTCGTTGCCGTTGGGGATCTGATCCAAGGGGATGCGCTGCACCAGTTCCTCGTTGCGCTCTCCATAGGCGTCGGCAGCGGGGATGTGCACGGTTTTGGTCTCGCCCTCCTCCATGAGCTCAACTGCCGCATCGAATCCGGGGATCATCTGCCCGGCCATGCACGTGAACTCCAAGGGCTCGCCGCGATCCAGGGAAGAGTCGAACTTCGTACCGTCGTCCAGCGTGCCGGTGTAATGAACCTTGACCTTTTTGCCTTTGTTGCTCATCGAAACGTCTCCTGTCGTATGGGTATTTCGCTCGGTTAAGTCTACCCGACAAACCTGAAGCCGGGCTCGGTAATGACGGGGGAACCGCGAAAAGTTCCTTTGCCGTTGCTTTACGCCTCTGCGGTTTCCTTCTCTGCTAGGTCGGCAAGCGTGATCCGTTGGGCCACAAGGTCGGAAAGGGGTTTAAGGAGCATGCGGTCATCGGGGTTTAAGCCGTTTTCAGCCAACCCGATAACGCGGTCGCACAGGTCGGCTACCGGCACTCCGTAAACATCAGCATTGTAGCCGCGTTCCATCAGGGCATCTTTCGCCATTTCGAAAGCGTCGGCGTCTACATCGGCGAAAAGGGCTTCAAGCTGCTGCAGGTTGTCTTCGTCGTAGAACAAGCCCTTGATAAGGGCGGCATAGGCGATCACATAGGGGATGGGCATAGAGTCCGCCGGGCGGATCTCCAAGTACGTTTTCAGCCGCACGTCGGGGAATTGCATGGAAACCGCGTGCTCTACTTGCTTTCGGGTCATCGGCTTGTCGGCGTACAGTTGTCCAAAGGTCTGCTCGCAGTAGCGCCAGCCCTCGTTTTCATCGGGCGCCACTATAGCGGGCGTGTCTAACACGTACTTCGCATAGTCTTCGAACGTGAAGCCGCTTGAAAGGGCACCGGGCACAAGGCCGCATCGGTCGCTGTCGGTATGGCGCCATATGTCGGTCCTCATCAGCTTGTGCGAGCGGGGTTTGCCTTCGAATACCGGCGAATTGTCGCAAATCAGGCTCAAAATAGGAGTAAGCGCATAGGCGACCCTCATTTTTCGAAGGCAGTCCTGCTCGCTTGTGTAGTCGATGGAGATCTGCGTTGAGGCGCTGCCTCGCATCATGCAGGGGCCGTAGATATCCTTTGCGCCAAGATATCGGTTCATGAATGCGTAGCGGCGCTTAGGTATCAGGTCCAAGCTGCGTGCCGTGGCGGTGGGATGGTATCCTTGCGCCACCACACGCATGCCTTTGGGGGCAAGCAGCTCATCAAGCGTTTTCCGATATGCGGTAAACGTCTCCAGGGCTTTTTGCAGGTCATCGAACGGACCCGCCGATAGCTCGATTTGGGCGGCAGGTTCGATGGTGATCGCCTCTCCTGGGCGAGCTACGCCAAGAAGGTCGCCTTCTTCATCTACGGTCGCTTGCGGATAGGATTCCCCTAGCTGTTCAAGCAAATGCGCAACGCCGTTCTCCTCGCTATAGGAGACAGGGGAGCCGTCAGCGCGCACAATGGTCTGTTCCAGCTCGATGCCCAGTTTCCCGTGCGATTCAGCGGGTTTTATGCCGCTTCGGAAGAAAGCCGTCAGCGCTTCGATATTGTGGTTACGAGCAGGTTGGGAGACGTCGCCGGGGGTGGCGTCGGTATGGTTTTCGGGGGCTGGAATATTCATGTAACAAGCTCCTTGGCCGGTAATATCGCTGCAATCATACGCCAGTTTGGCTACAATAGGCCTTCAGTCGGCAGCCTTTGTAGGTAATCTGACACTATGAACTGTTCTATTTGAAGATGAAGACGGGGCCGGGTTTGGACGTGCATATCACAAAAAGAACAGCGCTTTTGTTGCTGCTCGACATCATCGCCACGTATCTGTCGTATTGGCTTGCATCTATTCTCACCAACGTTAAGGGAGAGGTGTTCGTCAATAACGAGATTTACTTCGTATTGGGCATTCTCGCGTTTATCAACGTCGTGGTTTTGGCGACGTTTCGCCTGTACAACAATTTATGGGAATATGCCAGCATCGATGAGGTCATCCAAATCGTCGGCGCAACCGTGCTCGGCACGTTGGGCGGCGCCGTGTTTCTGTGGATTATCGGCACTAGGCTTCCTATCAGGGTTTTCGTCGTTTCGTGCTTCCTTTTGATCTTCTTCATGGGCGGTATCCGCTTCGTGTTCCGCTTCATGCGCCAAAAGGGAAGGGCCATCGCCTCGTCGCAGCGCACGTGCGATCGCCCGCGCACGCTGGTGGTCGGCGCGGGCGAAACGGGCTCGCTGGCAATCGGGCGCATGGCGTCGAAAGATCCGCTCATGCCCGGTATCCCCATTGTCGCCACTGACGACGACCCTGCGAAGCGAGGTCAACGCATCCATGGTGTGAAGGTTTCTGGCGGAACCTCCGACATCGTCGATCTGGTTGATCGCTACGATATCGAGCAGATCGTCGTAGCTATCCCCTCGTCCACGCCCGAGGAGCGTAAGCGCATTTACGGCGAATGCACGAAAACGGATTGCCGTTTGCGCACGCTGCCCAACGTTCGCGCTTTGTCCCTTGATGAAATCGGGGATGTAAGCCTGCGCGACGTCGATGTGGCGGACCTGCTTGGTCGCGAGGAGATCGTTCTGAACACTCGTGCAGTTTCCGGCTATATCGCCGGTGAAACCGTGCTGGTCACTGGCGGTGGCGGTTCCATCGGCAGCGAGCTGTGCCGTCAGCTGTGCACGGTGGCGCCTGCTCGCATTGTCATCTTCGACATTTACGAGAATGATGCGTACATGCTGCGCAACGAGCTTCTGTCCGAATACGACGACATCGATATCATCATCGAGATCGGCAACGTATGCGACAAGGAACGCGTCAATGAGGTGTTCGCGAAATATCGCCCGGGCGCGGTGTTTCATGCGGCTGCCCATAAACACGTTCCTCTTATGGAGCATTGCCCGCGCGAGGCTGTTCACAACAACGTGTTCGGCACGTTGAATGCCGTTCGTGCCGCTGATGCATACGGGGCGGCGCGCTTCATCTTCATCTCCACCGACAAGGCGGTTAACCCCACGAGCGTCATGGGGGCGACCAAGCGCATGGGCGAAATGATCGTGCAGTACTATGCGCGTACGTCGAAAACCATCTTCACCGCAGTGCGTTTCGGCAACGTGCTTGGCTCTAACGGCAGCGTGATTCCCGTCTTCCAGCGTCAAATCGCCGCCGGTGGGCCTGTTACCGTTACGCATCCGGATATCGAGCGGTTCTTCATGACCATCCCCGAGGCGTCGCGATTGGTTATCCAAGCGGGAGGCATGGCGCATGGCGGCGAGATCTTCATTTTGGATATGGGCGAACCCGTCAAGATCGTCGATTTGGCAAAAGGCCTTATCCAACTGCAAGGCCTTACGCCGGACGTGGATATCAAAATAGAGTTTACGGGTCTGCGTGAAGGTGAGAAGATGTACGAGGAACTGCTCATGGACGAGGAGAGCACGCTTCCCACCGATAACCAGTCCATCATGATCTCCACGGGCCAGGAAATCAGCTATGATCAGGTTGCCTCGAAGCTCGATGAGTTGGAAAACGCGCTTTCGGCAACTGATGGGGAAGCTATTCGAATGCTTGAACAGGCGGTCCCAACGTACCATTACACCTCGAATGGGAAGGGCATAGTATGAGCATCAAATGCGGTATCGTCGGTGCAGCCGGCTTCGCTGGCATAGAGCTGGTCCGAGTTGCGCTGCGGCACCCCGAGTTCGAATTGGTGGCCGTTACCTCCAATGAGCTTGCTGGAACCCCCGTGGCCAAGGAATACCCTTGCTTCACGGGAGCAACCGACCTTGCCTTCTCCAGGCATGACGACCCGGTTCTCGATCAGTGCGATGTCGTGTTCCTTGCCGTGCCTCATACCGCGGCAATGGCAATGGCCCCTCGTATCGTCGATCGTGGGGGTGTGGTGGTCGACCTGTCTGCCGATTTCCGCTTAAAGGACCCTGCGGTTTACGAGCAGTGGTACAAAGTCCCTCATACTCAAACCGAGCTGCTCAAGCGCGCCGCCTTCGGCTTGCCCGAGCTGTTCCCCGACGATCTTGTCGCCGCCGCGCAGCAGCGCAAGGAAGGCAAAGGGGCGGTCGTCGGTTGCGCTGGCTGCTATCCCACGGCAACCACGCTTGCTGCAGCGCCTGCCGTGCGTCTCGGCCTTGTCGATGACAAAGCTCCGATTGTCGTAGATGCCATTTCAGGTGTGACGGGTGCAGGCAAGAAGGCTACGGCGCGCACCCATTTCTGTTTCGCCAACGAAAATCTCGAGGCTTACGGCGTTGCTACGCATCGCCATACGCCTGAAATCGAGCAGATCCTGGGCGTTTCCGACCGCTTGGTGTTCACCCCTCATTTGGCGCCACTGAACAGGGGCCTTCTGTCTACGGTGAACCTGCCCTTGGCGGCCGGGGCAACGCATGATGTGGCGAAGATCGTCGAGAGCTATAAAGAGTTCTATCGAGACAGCGCGTTCGTAACCGTGCTCGATGCAGGGGTTATGCCCAAGACGTCTTCCGTCGTGGGCACGAATTGCGCTCATATCGGGCTTGCCGTCAATGAGCGGGTTGGCATGCTCATTGCCGTCGGAGCTATAGACAACCTTTGCAAAGGCGCTGCTAATCAAGCTGTTCAGTGCGCCAACATCGTATTCGGGCTGCCAGAGGACCTTGGCCTCGATAAGGTGGCGGTTCCCGTATAGCCAATCCGCCCGCCGTTTCGGCGGGCGTTTCAGAAGGAGGGCGTAATGACTCATGCAGTTTCCGCTGCGTCCAAGGGGGATGCGGTGAAACCTCTGCATAACGCAAGCACCGCCGACTCCTACGCAGATCTGCCGTTTTTGCCGGCAGGCGGCGTTGCGTCGGCGAAGGGTTTCAAGGCTTGCGGCATCCACGCAGGATTCCGCGCTGATCCAAAGCGTTTGGATTTTGCGCTGGTGGCAGCTGATCAACCGGCGGCGTGTGCCGCGGTGTTCACCACGAACGTATTCTGCTCGGCTCCGGTCACGGTGTCCAAGGAGCACCTTGATGGTGAAGGGTATGGCATCGCACGTGCAGTGGCCATCAACTCGGGTATCGCAAATGCGGCTACCGGAGACAAGGGCCTTCAGACGGCGCGCCAATCGTCCGGTATCGTCGCCGATGCCCTCGGTTGCCCGGCGCAAGAGGTTTTGGTGGCGTCCACGGGCGTTATCGGCCAGCATCTTCAGATGGAGCCGTTTGAAAGCGGCGCGCCTTTGGCCGTTTCGGCGCTGTCTGCTGCGGGGGGCGCCGATGCGGCTCGCGCCATTATGACGACAGACACCAAGCCGAAGGAATTCGCCGTAACGTTTAGCGGTAACGGCTTGGGCTACGATGGATGCATGTTCACGGTGGGCGGCATGGCAAAGGGCTCGGGCATGATCATGCCCAATATGGCCACCATGATCAGCGTCATCACCACCGATGCGCCCATTGCCGCAAACCACTTGCATGAGGCTCTTTCGAAGGCGGTGGGGATTAGCTTCAACAAGATCACCGTCGACTCCGACACCTCCACGAACGACTCGTGCTTCCTTATGGCAAGCGGTGCGGCAGCGCCGCAAGGCGCTGCGTGCATGCAGCCCGGTACGCCTGTCTTCGACGCGTTCGAGAACGCACTGCGCACCGTTTGCGTTGCGCTTGCCCGCGAGATGGCGGTCGATGGCGAAGGCGCCACGCGCCTCATCACCGTTAACGTAGCGGGAGCCGCAAATCCGGAGGATGCGGACAAGGCGGCGCGTACCGTAGCGAATTCGCCGTTGGTGAAAACGGCGGTTTACGGACACGACGCTAATTGGGGTCGTATCGCCGCAGCGCTCGGCAGGTCCGGCGCGGCGTTCTCCCAAGGCGATGTCGCCATCGATATCATGGGGCTTCCGGTATGCCGAAAAGGCTTAACCGTGGAATTCGATGAAGACGAAGCGCTTCGCCGTTTCGAGGAGCCCGAAGTGGTCATCGACGTCGACCTTGGCGCCGGCAACTGCGCAACAACCATGTGGACATGCGATTTCTCGCACGAATACGTCACTATCAATGGAGATTACCGCTCATGAAGTACGCAAAGGACACGCGCCCCGAGGGCGCATCAACGGAGGCAGCTAAGATCCTCGTCGAGGCGCTGCCGTGGATTAAGAACATCACCGGTAAAACCGTCGTCATCAAATACGGTGGATCTGCCATGGTCGACGAGAAGCTGCGCGCAGATGTCATGAGCGACATCGTGCTGCTCAAGATCGTCGGCGTGAACCCTGTCATCGTCCATGGCGGCGGAAAGGCCATCACCAGGGCGATGGACCTCATGGAAATCCCCGTTGAGTTCAAGGACGGCCAGCGTGTTACCACGCCCGAGGCCATGAATCTAGTCCGCACCGTCCTTATGGGCGAGGTCAACCAGGAATTGGTCGAGGCATTGAACCATCATGGTAATTTTGCCGTGGGCGTCTCCGGTGCTGATGGCGGCGTTATCGTGGCCGAGCAGGCAAGTCCTGATCTGGGTCGTGTCGGCCACATCACGCGCATCAATCGCCCGCTGCTCGACGACTTGGTGGCGTCGGATTATATTCCGGTTATCGCATCGGTCGCAATCGGAGAGGACGGCGGCTTCTACAATGTCAACGCCGACATGGTTGCGGGTCATATCGCCGCCGCCATCGGCGCTCATAAGGCGGTGTTCCTCACCGACGTCGACGGCTTGTACGAGAACTTCGAGGATAAAAGCTCGCTCATCTCCAACCTTACCGTGTTCGAGGCGCGCTATATGGTCGAGAACAACGTGGTATCCACGGGCATGATCCCGAAACTGAAGTCGTGCATCCATGCGCTGGAAAACGGTGTGCAGCGTGCTCATATCATCAATGGGACCACGCCTCATTCTCTGCTGCTCGAAATGCTTACCAGCACCGGTGTCGGCACGACCATGCATTCCACCGAAGAGGCCTATCGTTTCGATAGTCACCCTCTGGGCAAATTCGCTTCGAAGCTTCTGGAGAACCGTGAAGAAGTCGAGGCCGCTCAGAAGGCTTCTATCCAGAGTTCTTCCGCACATTAAAGAAATCGTTACCTTACGAAGGAAGTTGATAGCATGTCGCTAGAGCAACAGCAGGAACTCGAATCGCAGTATGTGATGCATACGTTTGCCCGTAAGCCCGTCGAACTCGTTTCCGGCAAGGGTATGGAAGTTGAAGATGCCGAGGGCAATCAATACCTCGACTTCATCGCAGGCATCGGCGTATGCAGCCTCGGCCATTGCCATCCTGTCATCACCAAGGCTCTGCAAGACCAGTCTCAGCGTCTGATCCACGTGAGCAATTACTACTACATCGAGGGTCGCGGTGAGCTCTCCCGCAAAATCTCTGGGCTACTCAATGGTGGGGATCCGGCAAGCCCCGAGTCGTGGCAGACGTTCTACGCAAACTCCGGAGCTGAGGCGAACGAGTGCGCTATCAAGCTCGCTCGCTTGTATGCGCGTAAGAACGCCGAAGAGGCCGCTCGTGCCGCAGGAGCGGACGAGGCCCAGGTCAAGCAGGCGTTCGATGGCGCTCCGCGCACCATCGTGGTTCTTGATCGCAGCTTCCATGGACGAACCCTCGCAACGCTTGCGGCCACTGCTCAGCCTGCGAAGCAGGAGGCGTTCCAGCCCTTGCCCGGCGGTTTCGTAAGCACGCCTATCAATGACGTTCAGGCTCTTACCCGTTTGTTCGAGCAGCAGGGCCATGATATCTGCGCCGTCATGCTCGAGTGCATCCAAGGCGAAAGCGGCGTGCATCCGTGCACGAAGGAATTCCTGGAGGCGGTGCGCAATCTTACCAAGGAGCATGGCGCTCTTATGGTGTGCGACGAGGTTCAAACCGGAATCTTCCGTTGCGGTACCCCGTTTGGCTTCCAGCATTTCGGAGTCACCCCCGATATCGTGACCATGGCGAAGGGTATCGCCAGTGGAATGCCCATGGGCGCCTGTGCTGCCCCCGCCCATATCGCAAAGGCGTATCAGCCTGGCGACCACGGCACCACGTTTGGCGGCAGCTGCTTGGCAGTGGCGGCCGCAACGGCAACGCTTGATACGCTTTCCAATGGTTTTCAGCAGCATGTGCAGGAAACCGGCGAATACATGCGCCAACAGCTTGCCGGCGTGTCCAAGGTCAAGGAGGTCCGCGGCGTTGGCCTCATGAACGCCATCGACCTTGATGAATCGGTTGATGCGCCTGCTTTGGTTCAGAAGGCGCTGGGCAAGGGCCTGCTGCTCAACGCTACGGGCGCCCATACCCTGCGCTTCCTTCCGCCGTTGGTGTGCGAGAAGGGCGATATCGATGCAATGGTCGAGCGTCTGAACCAGATGATCGAAGCCTAAGGGCTCTATAACGCTTGCCAAGGGTCCATGTTGCGGCGTGGACCCTTGGCATCCATGCGGATGGGATTTCGGGGCAACGTTTCGCCGATACAAGGGAAGCGGCATATTCTACGCTAATTTAAATTTCATCTCGCTGATCATCGAATCTTGCGGTATTATGAATTGCATATTCTTGATGGCACTTACACTATTTTGCATATGCATCAGGAATCATTGGAGGAAACCGGGTACAATGCCCCACCTGGGGCGGGAAGTAACGAGGCATGAGGAAACGGCAACAAAGACATGACGTGATTCGCGACATCATTCGCGATCGCAATGTCAAGACGCAGCGCGATCTCGCTAATCAGCTGCAGTCTGCCGGCTATGAGTGCACTCAGGCTACCATTTCCCGCGATATCATGGACATGGGTCTCGTGAAGTCTCGCGAGGGTTACTATGTCCTCCCTGAGGAAATGCGTCTTCAGCGCATGGTTTCCGAATTAGTTGAAGAGGTGCACGTCGCTGGCAATCTGGTTGTCGTGAAGACGTTCTCCGGCGGTGCTGCCGGCGTCTCCGCAGCCCTTGACAAAGCCAGCCTGCGTGGAGCGCTCGGCACCGTTGCCGGCGACAACACCATTATGATCGCAGCAGAAAGCCCCGAGGCTGCGGTGGAGGTCGAGCGAGCCATCGACCGTCTGCGACGACGATAATCGTCTAGTTTTTCTACCGTTGCAAAGACGGTTATCTTTGCATATTCCACGTTGTATTTACAAGTTGTTACATCATTGCGCTGCGCGTCATCTCTGGATAATTGTGCACGTATAATTCCTAAGGGATTACTGTAGTTTCAGGAAATTTCACTTAGGAAACTAGTCTGTAACCAGGCAGCACGGGGCATACCTGTATCTTGTGGCACTCGTGGACCCAACTCACCTTATTGCAAAACAAATCGCAGACGAAAGGGCCGATTATCATGGCAGAACAGAAAGACAAAGTAGTACTTGCATATTCCGGTGGTCTTGATACATCTTGCTGCATAAAGTGGTTGCAGGATGAAATGAACCTCGACGTCATCGCCGTAGTTGGCGATGTGGGGCAGGAGCACGATGGCCTTGAGAAGGTTAAGGAAAAGGCTTTGCGCGTCGGTGCCCTCGAGTGCATCGTAGTGGATATGCGCCAGATGTTTGCGCAGGAATACCTTACGAAGGCGCTTGCGGCTAACGCCATGTACGAGAACAAGTACCCGCTGGTGTCGGCGCTTTCCCGTCCTTTGATCTCGAAGCATCTTGTGGATGCTGCGCATAAGTTCGGTGCAAAGTACATCGCTCACGGATGCACGGGCAAGGGCAATGACCAGGTGCGTTTCGAATCCAGCATCACCATGCTCGATCCGTCGCTGAAGATTTTGGCCCCGGTTCGCGAGTGGAATCTGCTTACCCGTCCCGATGAGATCGAGTGGGCTCAGGCTCATGGCGTGGAGGTCGGTGCCACCAAGGATTCCCCATACTCCATCGATGACAACCTGTGGGGCCGCGCAATCGAGTGCGGCGTACTGGAAGATCCTTGGATCGAGCCGCCTGCGGATATCTATACCATGACCGCTGATCCCATGCAGGCGCCTGATCAGCCGGAATATGTGGAGCTCACCTTCGCTCGTGGAGTGCCCTACGCAATCAACGGCAACCAGAAGAGCTATCTGGGCATCATTTACGAGCTCAATGAGATCGCGGGCAAGCACGGTTACGGTCGTATCGACATGATCGAGAACCGCTTGGTAGGCGTCAAAAGCCGCGAATGCTATGAAGCCCCTGCGGGAATGGCTCTGATCGAGGCGCATAAGGCGCTGGAGGATCTGGTTCTTGAGCGCGAGGTCCTGCATCACAAGCTTGCGCTGGAGCAAACCTGGGCGAATTGCGTTTATAACGGCCAATGGTTCTCGCCGCTGAAAGAGGCTATCGATGCATTCATGGCTTCTACGCAGCGCTGCCTGTACGGCACCATCCGCTTGAAGTTCTTCAAGGGCTCTTGCACGGTGGTCGGTCGCAAGTCCGCATACTCGCTCTATGATCAGGGTCTGGCAACGTACGACAAGGGAGATACCTTTAATCGCGACGCAGCCAAGGGCTTTATCGAGATTCAGACGCTGTCCACGAAAACCTGGGCAGTCAATCGTCGTCAGGAAGGCGCTCCTGCTGAGCTGTTCGATGCTCAAAATGAAAAGGGCCCCCTCAAGCGCGGCCGTTACGAAGACGTCACGCCGCTGTTCCGTCAGGAAGCTGCCGCTGAGGCCCACAAGGAAACGGAGTAACCTATGGCTCTCTGGTCCGGCAGATTCACGGAAAACGTTAGCGAGTTCACGCAACGCTTCGGCGCCTCGCTGCCTGTCGATAAGGCTCTGTATGCACAGGATATCGCAGGGTCGAAGGCCCATGCGAAGATGCTGGCGAAGGTCGGCGTGATTTCGGAAGAGGACGCTCGGCAAATCGCTGTGGGGCTTGATCGCATCAAAGCCGATATCGAGTCAGGTGGTTTCTCGTTCGATATCAACGACGAGGATATACATATGTCGGTGGAAAAGGCGCTCACTGCTGAAATCGGCGATGCGGGAGCGCGTTTGCACACAGGCCGCAGCCGCAACGATCAGGTTGCAACGGATACGCGTCTGTATGCTAAGCAGCGAGCAACCGACTTGATGCGCGCCAATGTTGCGCTGCGTCATGCGCTCATAGGCCAGGCCGAGGCGAATTTCGATGTTATCCTGCCTGGTTATACCCACATGCAGCATGCGCAACCGGTCCTGTTCTCGCACCATATGCTTGCGTATGTGTGGATGCTTGCACGCGATTATCGGCGCCTTCAGGCTGCACGAGATGCAGCCGACGCCTGTCCGCTGGGCGCAGCTGCGCTGGCTGGGACAACGTATCCGCTTGATCGGCAGATGACGGCAGGGGAATTGGGTTTCGCTTCGGTTGTCCCGAACTCGCTCGATGCCGTGTCGGACCGCGATTTCCTGCTTGACTTGGATTACGCTTGCGCCGTTTCCTGCATGCATCTGTCGCGTCTGTGCGAGGAGCTGGTGCTTTGGTCAACGTCCGAGTTCGGCTTCATCGAGCTGTCCGACGCGTTCTCCACGGGTTCGTCCATCATGCCTCAAAAGAAGAACCCCGATTTTGCCGAGCTGATCCGCGGCAAAACCGGTCGCGTGATCGGCAATTTGGTGTCGTTGCTGGTGACCATGAAGGCGCTTCCCCTTGCCTACAACAAGGACCTTCAAGAAGACAAGTACGGGGTAATCGATTCGACGAAAACGCTGGAAGATTGCCTGCAATGCGCCGCGGGAATGATAGAAACCATGAGCATCAAGCCGGAGAACATGCTCAAGCAGGCGAAACTCGGCCATTTGGCGGCGACGGATGTGGCTGACTACTTGGCGAAGAAGGGCCTTCCGTTCCGTCATGCGCATGAAGTGGTGGGGCATTTGGTGTTGCTGTGCGAGCAGCGCGGTTGCAACCTCGATGATCTGTCGTTCGACGACTTCAAGGCGGCAAGCCCGTTGTTCGAGGAGGACATCGTCAAAGCGCTCGATCTTCCCAGCATCGTGGCTGCTCGAACCACGGAAGGGGGAACGGGCGAAGCGGCTGTGGCCCAGCAGATGGAGAAAGCTAAAGCGGCGCTTGCCGCAGATGAGTCGCTGCTATAGCCGCAGCGCCTCGAAAAGCAAAAGGGCGGCCAAGGGAATGACAGTCGATTCCTTGGCCGCCCTTGGCTTTTTTGCTACGAACTTGTGTGCTTTGAAAACCCTATTTCCCCCGATGGTACAATTACCCAAGTTTCTTGGAGGTGGTTCGTGGCTTCTCGTTCGATAAAGAACAGGCCGAGCATTAAGAAAAAGCGTCCTTTTGTCGGCCTGCTTGCATTTCTCAGTATCATTGCGGCTATTTGCTTCGCCGGTTGCATAGGCGTTTTCGTCTTGGGCGATTCCTGGATCGGCGACCTGAAAACCTATGATGTCTCGGAAGTATCCGAGCTGAATTCGTCTGCGCCGACTACGGTGCTTGCATCCGATGAGAACACGCAGCTTGCGCGTTTCCAGGTGGAAAACCGCGAGCCGATGGAGCTGAGCGGTATCAGCAAGTACGTGATGCAGGGCACTGTGGCAACGGAGGACGAGCGATTCTACGACCATGGCGGCTTTGACCTGGTTGGTATCGCACGTGCCGCGTTCGTCACGCTTACGGGGTCTGGTCGCGAAGGCGCTTCCACCATTACGCAGCAGTTCGTGCGCAACACGGTGCTCGCCGACGAGATGAACGATATCTCGCTTAAGCGCAAGGTCCGCGAGATGTACCTTTCCGTCAAAATCGAGGAGATGTACTCGAAAAACGACATCCTTCTCATGTACCTGAACACCGTGAATTACGGTTCGGGTGCTTATGGTATCCAGGCGGCTTCCCAACGATATTTCTCAAAGGATGCAACCGATTTGACGCTGGCGGAAGCGGCAGCGCTTGTCGGCATCCCCCAATCGCCTACCTATAACAACCCTATCGATTATCCGGATAATTGCTATGCGCGTCGTAATCTGGTTCTCGATCGCATGCTGACGAACGGCTATATCACCCAGGAAGAGCACGACTCCGCAAAAGCCCAGGATCTTGTGCTCAATCCTTCCGTACCCTCTTCGGATGGCATCGAGAAGTACCCGTACTTCACCAGCTACGTCAAAAACGTGCTTTCCGACCAGTACTCCCAGCTCGATGTGTTCAAGGGCGGGCTGACCGTCGTCACCACCCTTGATGTCGATACCCAAGAGGCGGCAGAGGATGCCGTCCGCGCGAAGGAAGAAGGCCTGAGCGATGCGATCAGCGGTTCGCTCGTGGCAATCGATCCTTCCACGGGTTTCATCCGCGCATTGGTCGGCGGCAAGGATTGGGATACGCAAAAGACCAACCTGGCAACCGGCGAAGGAACCAACGGCGGCCGTCCTTGCGGCTCGGCCTTCAAGACGTTCACGCTGATTGCGGCTCTGGAAGAGGGCATCGATCCGCAAACCATGGTGGATTGCTCGTCGCCTTCGGTGATTCCCGATACCGGATACGATAGCTCGAATCCGCTGCAGAACATCAACAACATCAACTACGGAACCCGCAGCATTGCGCGCGCTTTCGCCGTGTCGTCCAACACTGGTTTCGTGCGACTGCAAATGGCGTTGGGAACCCAGAAGGTCATCGATGCCGCGAAGAAGATGGGAATCACCTCCACGCTCAACGCTAACCCGTCGTTGACGCTCGGCCAGTCCAACGTCACCATGCTCGACATGGCGGATGCGTATGCCTGCATCGCCAATGGCGGTACGAAATACGACGCGCAGCCCATCTTGAAGATCTACGACAAGAACAACAACCTTATCGTGGATAACAGCCATCCGTCGGGGACGCAGGTCATCTCCGCCGAAGTCGCCCACGCGGCAACCGAGGTCATGAAGGGCGTCGTGAACACCTCCGAAGGCACCGGCACGCTGGCCAAGCTCGATAACGGCCAGGAGGTGGCGGCGAAGACGGGTACTTCCAGCGAGTACCATGACATCACGTTCTGCGGTATCACGCCGCAGCTGTCCGTTGCCATCTGGTTCGGCGATCCGTCTAACCAGGAAACCATCCCCACCGACGTTAGCGCGGCGGATGTGTTCAAGAAGTTCATGACGGCGGCGCTATACGGCAAGCAAACCGAAACGTTCCCCCAGGCATCGAACCCCACGTACAAGGCGTTCTCGAATGCCACGTACCATATCGGGACGACGTCTTCCAGCTCGTCCTCCAACAGCGCGAACTCTGTCGGAAACTCGAGCAACAGCCAAAACAGCAGCTCAACCGGCTCGAGCAACGGCCAGTATGGCACGGCTAGCGGAAATGGCAACTCCAATAGCTACGGCACCGGCAGCACAAACGGGAGCGCCTCAGGCAGCACGGGGTCCGATAACGGCAGTGCGACCGGTGGCGGGACGACCGGCGGCGCTACGGGAGGCGGTACCGGGTCGGCAACCGGCGGTACGACCGGCGGGGGTGGCAC